>Ga0079224_100000262_pt1 | contig 47437 bp, 72 predicted proteins | sample Stecom2015_FD_80414 | JGI IMG/M metagenome (GOLD analysis project Ga0079224, IMG submission 80414) | Agricultural soil microbial communities from Utah to study Nitrogen management - Steer compost 2015 | ecosystem: Environmental > Terrestrial > Soil > Agricultural land | place: USA: Utah... | reverse complement strand
CCAGTGGCACAACAGCGACAGTTCACGATCTCTTCAGCTGGTGCACCTAGTGACCCGTCACCGGGATGATTCATCGGGTATCCACCGACAAGAAACGGCTGGCCATTCGGCACGATCTCCAGATCAGTTGCCGAATGCGTCTCTCGGGTCAGTCCGTCCACAGTGGCAATCCACTGCTTGTTCGGCACTTCCTCTTCATCACGCAACGCTTGCTGACCTGCGTTCAACGATGCAGTCGCTTCAGTTCTGGCGATGCGAGTTGCCTCCGACTTCGAGACCTTCAAAGCCTTCATGATCCCCGCTCGCATCTCGCGAACGCCTTCACCGGATTCCAGGGTCTTTTGCACGGCAGACCGAAGCGCCTTCAACGCGGTTGCGTGAATGAGCTTCCATACGGATTGCGTCTTCTTTCGCAGGTAGTCTGCCATTCGACGTTTCATCGTTTGCGGGAAATCAACGCTGATATCGGGCAGTTCATCGACAAACTTCACTGACTGCTGTTGAGGCAACCCCAGCACCTTGCGTTCAAATTCGGCTCCGGCGGCCCAGTGGTTGAGCCAGTGCTGGGACATCGCGTCGTTAAACCACTTTTCGAAACTGTCAGCCGGAAGCAACTGCTCGACTGGCGGTGGCGCATCTCCACCTGCGTCAAACCTCTTGCCAGCTTCCTTGATGACTCGGTTCCAAAACCCGTTCAGAGATCGCAACGCCTGCTTCTCGCTTCGGCGATGCAGTCGATCGAATCCGCGCAAGATGCGTGCCCGCCTGCGTGATTGCTTGATCGCAAACGATTTCCGCTGACGGTACCGCTGCTCCTTCTCCTTGTCGTCGGTCTCAGTGTCCGGCTCGGGTTCGTCCTTCTCCTCGCCTTTCGGCTGTTCTTCGGGTTCCGGCTCCGGCTCATCGGCACCTGCAAAGTCCAGCGGAACCAGATTCATCGGCAGGTACGTCTTGCCGCTCGCTTCAGTTTCCAGTGCCGGATAGTTTCGCGCAAGACGTCGCTCATCTGGAGTGATCGCTCCCATGGCCCAGTCAAGTTTGACCTCTTCCCGTTCCTCCGCTGAGTCTGCAGGTCGGCAATCATCAAACCAGACAACCAAGCGAGGATCGAACCGAGACGCCAGACGCTCCGTCATGAACCCCGCAAGCATGCGCTGCAGCGGAATAATCTTGTGCGTACACCAGATGAGATTCGCACCGTGGATCGAGGCGACGTTCAGGTCGTGCGAGATACCAGCAACAGCCCGGGGAACGCGATGCAATGCCAGGATGTAGTCGCGAATCTGGTCGCTCACCTCCGGCAGCAGCATCTTGTTCGGCTCCACACCGAACGGGACAGCCTCCATTCCCGGAGGCATCACAATCGGACGCGACATCTGCGATACGCCGTTGTATCGCTGCATAAATTTATTTTCGATTCGCCAAAGAAGTTCAGCCTCAGGCGCATCCGGGAATGTCTCCTTATCCATCTTCAAAAGGACGTTCTGAAAATTCCCCTGCTTGTAGGTCGTGTTCCGCGCTTTCTCAATCAGTTCGTTATTGATCAACCATTCCGCGGCAGCGCGACCGGGAGAAAACGGCTGAATCTTGCTGTACGGGTTCTTTTTGTGCGCGTAGATCACTTCCTCCGGCGGCAACTCGAACTTCGCACGCTGGTTCCCGTCTGGCTCAACCCACCATTTCAGCAGTTCTCCCGACCGAGAATACTCCGGGTAGATCCAATGCGGCGGAATGACCCACAGCTCCGACGGCAATCCCATCTGGTTCGGAATCACCCACCAGTAGAATGATCCGGTGAGCTGGTAAAACATTAGCGTTTCGTAGCAGAAGACGTCCCACCAGTCCTTGTCGTTCACTCGCTTCAGGAGCTCAACAAGCGGATGGGAATCGGGTACCGGATCGGCATCGTCAAGGTCGTTTCGGATCAAGCCCGGGTAAAACTGCTTCAGGTACCGCTGCCTCTGTCGCGACGGGCGAGCCGACGATTTCATCACGGCAACATTCGGGGTGGATTCAGACGCCTTTTCCGAGTTGGCGTCAATCGCGATGTAGTTCCACAGACGAAAGTGCCGGATGTGCTCAATCGCCTGCTGGCGCTGGCGGGTATCGGTGTTGTATTCCGCACGCGGACCGATCAACGAAATATGCGGATCATTGCTCGATTGAGAGATGCGACGGGGAACGAACTTGTCTGCGAATGTCTGCATGGGCGCGGCCTTCTGGGGTCACGCCTTTATCGGATTACTGGTCCGCCCTCATGTTATGGACGCGCAGTTTGTCTAACGCCTGCGAGAACTCCGCAGCGGTCTTCATCGCCCCGATCTGCTCGGTCAGCGTGCGATTGATGAGTTCCTGCTGCTCAAGTGCCGTCTGAAGCACTTTCACCTTGCGGTACAGCGCATTGTGGGACGCAATCAACTCCCTTCGGTCTGTCAACCACAACCTCAATTGCCGAAACAATTTCAAGATTCGCCCCTCACTTGATGCCGATGCCCAGGTGGTCACCCAGCATTCCGGCCGTCCGGTAAACCGCCTGCAACACAACATCTCTGTATCGGCGGTCCAGCACCAAACAAAATTGCGTGACCAAGTTTTCCTCGTTCGGATCGTGCAGGTTCGGAATCCATTCAGGAGCAATCTCGATACCGACAACGCCAACTGACTTCGCCAGCCTGCGATGTTTGTCCGTGACCGGTTCGCCGCCAGAAAGCATCGCACCCGTGAGACGAATCCGCAGGAACTCTCGCACCAGCCATTGAGGCGTCGGCTTCTGCAATCGGATCATCACGCGAGATTGAGGCACGCCCCGACGACCGCTGATGGCAGTCCGAAGAAAATTTTTGACCGGAATCTCCATGCCGCTTTATCGGCTCGGTCAGATCACATCGAGCCACTTCTCCAGGTCCACATCGCCGCGACGTTTCAGCTTCATGTAGGCTGCCGCCGCTGCATCAATCTGGTCGTCTCGAGGGTTCTTGTCCTCCCAGCGCCAGTTCACATGCTCGGCAATGAAATCCTCGTTCCAAGCCCCCTCGACAAGGAACACCGTCGGCTTTCGCGGGTTGGTCGTGCAGTCAAGCTCCTCCTCCCACGTGTTGTACCGCTCCTTCTTCGGGTCCGTCACCTTCTCTGATCGCACCGAGTATTTCGCCAGCTCTTTCTCTGTCAGCTCCGCAGATTCCTTCCCGCCGGAGCCCGGTTCAATTTCCTGCCAGACGCAATAATGCTTGAACAACGACCAGTCACGTTCGCTAGCAGACTTCATGTGCAACTTGCGATTCGACGATCCCCACTGACCACGAACAACGTCGAACACGTAGTATTCATTGCCGTACTTGGCAATTCCAACGCCTGCTGTGTAGTCGCCTCCACCTTCCGTTCCCGCCTTGTCCCAGTACCGAACCGCCTGAGACTGCGTGTAGAAATCAGACGGCAATTCCGATTCCTTGACGATCCGAAACCACTTCCGCTTGAATCTGTCTCCCTCCGGGCTGATCGGCTGCTGCTGCAACTGACCCGCCGCTTTGTGCTTCAGGCTGCGAGTGATTTGTTCGACTTCATGATCCCCGAAACGTTCCTCGCACAGCAGTTCGCCATCTTTGGTTCGCGGATCGACAAACCCTAGGCACGTCGGAACCTTCGGGTCGCGCACAGGGTGGTTCGGGTCGTACCGCATCGGCAAGCACAGATGCTCGCAGCCCTGCTCGCGAAACACGTCGGACGCATCGCCGATCGCCAAACGCTGAGCAATCATAATCGAAAACGCGTTGATATCCTTCGACTCACCGCGTGTTGCCATTGGACCATTCAAGAACCCCCGCGTTTTCTTTCGAGTGACATCCGACAAGCCATCGTCAGCCTTCGGGTTCTCCAGATCGTCGTAGAGCTTGCCGTGAGGGTGCTTCCCTAATGCACGACCCATCGGGGACGTTGACAGCATTTCACCACCGGCGATGTTCTGGATCAGTTTGATCGTGTCCCGATTCTTCGCGTTCTTCGTCGGTCGAAGCATTCCGCCGCGCGGCCAACGATCTTGATACCACTCGCTCACCAGAAGGTTTCGCCGCTTCTGCGCCAGGTCGTTCGCCGTATCCTGATCGTAGGATGCGCACAGCCAGCGGAACCACGGGCGAAACGTCCACACCCAGCACGGCAGGAACACCGAAATAATCATCGACTTCGACATGCCGGGTGGAATATTGATCAGCAATCGCTTGATGCGTCCATCAACGCAAGCCTCTGCGTGTGAGCAGATCGCATCGACGTGAAACCCGGTGACCAGCTTTTGGGATGGCTCAAGGACGTGCCAGCCTTCGACCAGAAACTCAAGCAAAGAGCAGGGAGGGTTCTTTTCGTCGTCCGCCTCAAGCTGGCGAATCAGACTCCTCCGGGCTTCCGGCTTCCACTGGTGAAGCCAGTCCCGCAATTCGCAATCGCTCAGTGACAGAACCGATTGCCGCTCGCGCTTCGTCAGGAGGTACATTCAAATGCAAGTGCTGATGAGTGTGGGACTCCTTCGGCTGGCTTGCTGTTTCCAAGTCGATGTTGATCTTGTCGGCCGCAATCATCGCTTTTGACGCCGAAATTGCCTCACGGTCTGAAGTTTCCGGAGAGACCGCAATCCGCAATAGGCGATTGATAATTGCAGTCCTGTACTCAGGCTTTATCGGCCATCGCTCGCGAATCGCACGCTCGATCAGCCGAGTATCAGACGTCTGACCAGGACCGTCTTTGAGATACAATGGCCCCCCTTGCCCCCCAGACGATCTTGGGTCAACAATCTCCGGATGGCGGTTTTCGTTCTCGTTCATGGCTCTGCGATTGTATCACAATTTCCAGAAGTCCTACTGTCGGCAGTTATTTCCCCTCACATCAAAATGGGGCTCCGCCAATGACTCTTGCGTCCAGGGCGGGTCGTCCGATCTGCTCTGTTCCCTGACGGTTCAAGTCCCGAACCTTCAGTGGGTCAGAGTTATCCAGTGCTGTTTTCAGGCATCGCTTGCAGAGCAAACCATCGATAGTGACTGCCATTGCCGTTTCACACCCGACGCATTTTCCGTCCTGTCGTGGCTCCACTTTTTCGCTCATTGGTCGTCCCTTTCCTGCTGTCCTTCCTCCGGATCGAACCAGTGCCAGTAATCGTTTTGTGTGAGACCTGCATTGATGGATGCTTCGGCGTCGCAGGCTTCGTTCCCCATCTCTCTCCTGAGTCTACTCCGTGCCGCGCAAACCGCTTCAACTAATGGACTGTAGCGTTCCAGATGAATCACTTCTCTACTTACAACACTCTTCACGTACTTGTCGCCTCGCGAGTAGATGATCCTCAAATCCCCAGATTCAGTGCGTGCGAACGACACGCGCTCATCGTCGTTTAGAGATTCCAGGATGTCTTTCAGTTGCTCGTTCGTCACTCCGTTTTCTCCTGAGTCAAAATATCACGGCAGCGAAAAGCACAAGTAATCCAGCCAGAGCATAAAGCGGCCACAATACTGCACGTAACAGGCTCTTGAACACGTTGGTTTGTGCGTCAAACACGACGGTCCTTGCCAGTTCCGCGAGCAACCACGCAAAAATTCCACCAATGTAAATGTCCATTTATCCTTCCCTCATTTCCATGAGCCGCAGGTCATCGCAAACCTCCCGCAGCACTTTGACCAGCTCGCGGACCTCGGACTGCAACGCCTCAATCTGATCTTTCTGATTCTCAATCTCACCGATCAACCTGTCCGGCAAGTCCCTCAGATTGCCCTCGGGATCGTCTCGCGTGTATTCAGCGGCTTCCCGCAATCCTTCCATGTGGTCGGCAGCGCACTTCATCACAGCAATCTGATCGTTAAAATCATACTGCTCACATAACGGATCGTAGGCTTGAGCCACCCGCAACTGTTCGGTTTTCAGCCGCTTAATCTCCGCCACCAACTTCGCCCGGTCCTCCGTGTAATCCGCGATGTCGTCGGCGCACATCTCGCGGGACCGAAGCATTGACAACTCCTGCTCCAAGTGGCCGCACTTGGCCCTGAGTTGCGAGTTCTCGGATTTGAGTTTCGCAATAAGGGATTTTTGTTCGTTCACCACGCCTGATAAATCACTCATTGCTCTAACGCCTTCCTGACTTCGAGTGTGATCTGAACATCTCCAGTGTCCGTTTCTGTGCTGGCTTTGGTTTCATTCCACTTCCTCCCAGCAGCAGTCCGGCAACCAGTAGTTGTTATCAACTTCCTCAAACGCGTAAACTTCCTCGTCAGGCGTGTCACCACCGATGATCCGCAGTGTTACAACCTTCCCTGAAATTCGCTCTGCAAGAGCCGCGAATACAGGGTCCGACCTGTGACCCTCGCTTCCGTCGAAGTAGGAATCAATCACGTCGATCAGGTTATCTTTAATTCGTGCTTTTATCTTTACTGCCTTCATCTTTTTACTTACCTCCGTCTTGCTCCGTCGGTCATAAATTCCATCCTTTGTGCTTTCCATATCCGGGCGGGTGTTCGGGGTCTCTTTTCGCAAGCCGTCGTTCCGCTCTTGCTTTACGTTTCTTGAGCCACTGTTTCCACGGCTTAGGGCGCTTGTCGTGTTTCCAGTGATCCGCTTGTTCAACCGATGGCAGCTTGATCATGTTCCTTCACTTCCAAAATCTCCGGTACTTGTGCGATCTGCTCGCCACTAAGCCCTTCGGGCTGGGAATGCTTACGGTCGATAAAATTTCGCAAAGCCTCCCAATCAGCCTTTGGTTTCGTCCTTTCGCAGGCTCTCTTCGTGCCGCACAAACTCGATTGCCCTGTTAATGTCGTGGAACTCGGACATCATTCCACCGTTTCGCTCGCTGACCCAATACGCCAGGCCACAAAAGCCATAACTGCAGAACAATCCAGCAACCTCCGGAAGCTCTTCGTCAGGAATGTACTCACCATACGCAGTGCCCCAACCCCAGACATCATTCATGTTGAGAGTCTGCTTGAGTTTCTCGTTGACAGCAGGATCATCATCCTCGTCGCCGTCAAAGGTGACACAGGCCAGTCTCAGCAGATTGCGTGCTTCCTCAATCGAATAGCTCATTCCCCACGTCTCCTTGCCATTGCGAGTTCCTGTTGCAGGTGTCCGACCGATGCTCTCAGGCGCGCGTTCTCGGATCTGAGCTTCGCCATGCGAGTCTCCATCTCTGCGACTCGGCTGTTGACCAGTTCCGGGATCTCCTCCAGGGGAGTTTCGATCGCAGCAGAACACGATTCTGCGTCTCCCTGCCCGCCGTCGAAGCTCTGCACGTACACAGCACAACGCCTCAGCAGCCGTGCAAGCTCTTCAATCCTGTCCGCGGCTTCGGCAATGCACGCATTCGACAGGACGTCGGTTGGTGTTCGCGGTTCAGTCATTTCAATCCCGCGACCGCCTCTCGCGCCTCTGCTCTGCGTCGTATTCTCGCTGATAGCCGATCTGCACTGTCATACCCGCTGGAACAATGACGTCACCGTGAGTTGGATGGGTGATGGTGCCTTCTTGACGGAACACCAGAACCGGTCCCAAGAGAGATTCCTCAGTCCAGTCGTCAGGGTGGTAAATCTCCACCCCTTGCAGAGACGTCAGGCAATGCTTCGAACCGACCGTCTCTCCTTTTACAAGTTGCCGATCCGCGGGAGTCGGCTGCTCGACTCGCTTATACCCCTCTGGAATCTGACTGATCGGGCCGATGTTCAGGTCGCCCTGAGCAAAAAACTCATTATCGGTCATCGCTTCGGAAAGTCGTTCCGGCTTTCCATGCTCGATGGATTCCAGATGGGACTTGTGCTGTTCACACACGGCTTCGATTTGCTTCGTCATCATTAAGTTCTCCCAATACAAACTCGATTAGAGAATGGTCCAGCAAGCCATCGCTGGGCCTGTTCGCATGTTTCCACCTCGCCTGGAGGCAGCCCCATGCACACCTGTTTGCCTGATGGGCACGTCGCCATCAGGCGCAAACTTCCATCTTTTGTGCGGCACAGTGATTCCATGGTACCTTCAATTTCATTGGTCCGGGAGTCGATCACTTGAGCTCCGGACTCTCTCAGGTACCGGGGCCACCCAAAACGCTCGATCCGGATTGATCGAACATCTCCGTTTTGTTCATTGTCGATCTGGCTCAAGGTCTGCGACTCAGGCCGCAAGACAATCTGCTCATCGACACGGATTCCGTCGATGGCCCAGACTTGAAACCCATCCGGGTATTCTACTGCGGGCCCAGATTCACAATGCAGAAGTCCGTCTGCATTAAGTTCAAGGGTGTGGTGTCGTTCGCTCACCCAGCAAATGTTTTCATGTGGAAGCCACCAGCCTGCGGACTGAGCAACTTCCCACAGACCGCACAACTTTTGCGTCTCTTTTGACAAGCCACACACTTCCCGGAAATAGTCGTAGAATCCCAGCCAGCTCGCGTCATGTTGACCGTGGACAGAGTCCATGACTGAAGCCCAGACCGAAGCCCGGACCGAATCCCAGACCGAAGCCGCGACCGAATCCGCGACCGAATCCCAGACCGAAGCCCAGACCGAAGCCGCGACCGAATCCGCGACCGAATTCCAGACCGAAGCCCGGACCGAATCCGCGACCGAAGCCGCGACCGATTCCCGGACCGATTCCCCGACATCCGACTCTTTTGACTCGAGCATCAAGGCTCGGGTGAGTCCCGCAGATAGTGGCGATCCGCACCAGACGATCCGCTTAGGCGGCTCGAGCCCTGCAATCTTATACGACTCGCGTATTCCGGCTTCCGCTCGCGGTCTGTCTGCGGGATCTGTGCAAAGGCCAATACGAGTCCACTTGTCGACAAACTCCGGGAATCGGTCAATTTGAGCCTGCGTCAACTTCTCAATCACACTACTCTCCTTTGCAGTTGCACGCTAATTTCGGTGTCCTTAACACACTCGACACCGTGATAGACCAGGCTGTTCACGACAACCGGGTTGTCTTCGGCCCATACCTGACGACCGCAACAGCGACATGCCCAGTGCCAGCCCTCTGCGAGATACTGCTCAATTGTCACCGGACCGGGAGAATACTTGTCGAATTCAGGAACGCGGTGGATTCGGATTTCGATGAACTTGCAATCGCAATTTTCTGAGTTCCATCGACGGTTGACTTTCTTCGCATTTTCGGCAAAGACGACACATTGACCATGATCGTCGTCGCGACATGAAATCTTGTATGCTTTCAACTCAGGTTCGTTTGCATTGCTCATTTTTCCTCCTTGTGCTTGGCGAGTTTAGTATCCGCTGCGAGAACGAACTGCACAGCCCATGAGTTCAGGTTGTCAACGTCCTCATGCTCGTAGTTTCTCATGTTCAGCTCCGGGAACGAATCAAGGTGCTTTCTCAGCATCTCCACCAGTTCACCGTACTGCTGGCGAAGCTGCTGTACATGCCGCAACAGCATCTCGGACGGCTTCCCTTTCGGGTCGCTGTTTCCGGGACACTCAGAACCGTCAAGAGGGATCTGAAGTGCCTCGCAGACTTTCAGGTTTGTGTGCCGTAGAGCATTGAGCTTGCAGTTCAGCCGCTCAATCTCCTCCTGCCGCTGCTCGAACCCGAAGCGGACTGCGGCTGCAACGAGCTTCTCAAACAATGCCTCCATTTCTGGCTCAGGCTCTGCGTCGGCAAATGCTGCTTCTCCTGTCACAGACATAGCCCACGCTTGCATTGCCTTTGCTCGTGTTTCTCCATAGCCATCCCACGGATATTTCAGTTCGTCACTCATTATTACACCTTTCGGTTTTCGTTATCCGACTCCACTTACTCCACTTATTGTTTTATTGTTAAGTCTGATCACTGAAGGTGGCATTGCTGCCACGTGATTTCGTAATCAAGTGATCTACCTTCAGCTATCTGCTCAGGTGTAGGCATCGATTTGACAATCAAGAATCCGCTGAAGTACGCCACGCCTCGACGACCCTTGCCGCGACGAAGCCTGGACATCAGACCTTCGACATACTTCTTTTCTTCGTACGGCCAGTAGTTCGCTGACTCGTAAATCTCCAGGTCGCACGAGACGTCAATCATTAAGTCTTGGATCTTCGCCTCGATAGTTTCTTTGCAGGTCGATCTGACTTCGTGATAGCGGTGAAACGGTTTCAAAAAGTGAAGTGGTGCATCAAACTCCCATCCGCAATTTCCGTCTATGAATGCCTCAAATGGAATCGGCGTGTTGATCGGGAAGTCGTTTCTTGTGATTCGTCGCCTAATATTGTCACGTCCGCGACATGAAATCTTGGCTTTCAACGCCGGTTCGTTTGCATTTCTCATTTTCCCTCCTTGTGCTTGGCGTCCATGAACGACAAGTCCAATGCGCACTGCCCACTTAGTGAAATCGAGTAAGCGGTTCGACCGTGTAGCTTCCGAGTTCCTTCACCGATTAGCCGGATGTCAAACGTACTGGTGATTTCCCGAATCACAGTTATCGGGTTCGACGGCAACTCAACCCACGGGACGGCGATCAAATCAAAGTCGCGTCTCAGGCTTCCGTGAGCAGCCAGGGCATAACCATGCCTTCGTGCAATCGCTGCCAACTCCGGATAAAGCATGGCGTAGATCGGAGCATAGGACGGACATGGTTTTGTTGTGTTGTCAATCACGGTTTACCTCCTTGCGCTTGGCGAGAATCGCGTCGATGCGTCGTCTTATATCAGAACACGAATCGCACTTGCAGCAGTGCTTGTACCCGTCCTCAACAACTTCTCTCAGCAACTCCATCAGTTCCGTGTTTATTCGCAAGTTCCAGGAGCACGTCGGCATGGCATGGTTGGTCGAGCCCGCACCAGCAGCACAAATCTTTCCCACGAAGCTCCCGAATAACGTCCTCAACAGTGATGCCCCACGCCCCGGTTTCGATCCCTTTGCGGTAAGCTTCAATGCATTCCACAACATCAGAAGATGGAGAAAACGGGTTTCCCCACATCGTCGGACGTCCAACGTAGACCGTATTGGCTGGCATCCTCCAGCCCTTCGTCCGCTTCCTCTGAATTCGCTTCGGTCTCTTCGTCGCCGTCCACTCGATTGTTGTCTCAGCCATTACTCACTCCTCCATCCATCGACGATAACGGAGAAAACCATCAGTCCCACGCAACTCGCGGCGAACAGGCTGACGACGAATAACAGCATGTATTGAAGATTGCTCATGCGATTCCTTTTTGTTGGCTGCTCACTGTGCGTCGATCCCCTCTGTTTCCGAATGCGGTCCGTAATTCCAGCGGATGTTCGTCAAGATGATTTGCAGTTTGCGAATCTTGGTTAGCAACTCCCCTTGCTGTTTTCCAGCTTGTGCGAGTTGCAACCTATCGCAGATTTCCGGGACAATTCGCTCCAGATCACACAGGTCGTCTTCGTTGATCTGAAACATTCGATTCCCTCGTGGGATGCTCTGTTCCGGAAATTCTTCGTGTGGCGTGCTGCCCATTGCTTTGTCCTGACGTGTTTGTTTAATGCTTCCTTGTGAGCGACCCCGGCAGGACTCGAACCTGCACCTGAGAGCTCGAAGCTCACTGATCTATCCGATTGAGCTACGGGGTCGGTGTGCCGTGATGCGCTCACGGCGGGCGACCAATAAATCTTCACACAGTCTGTGTCATAGAGTCCTTTCATCGGCCTGGTAACAATCCCCCCCGTCAGATCGGCCAGTTCGTCAGGGAGTGCCCGAAGGCGTTAATCTTTGACTTCGCGGACCTCCTCCTCAAACGGATCGAACTCCTTGACAATCTCGCGGACGTATTCCCCGGGAGGAACCTGAACAGTGTTATGCTCTTCGTGCACAACAGGCGTGCCATGAGGTGCAGAAAGCGTACGGGTTCCGCCGTCGTGCTCGTAAACCTTGGCGGTGTCTGCCGTGGCACGGTGCATGTGGCCAGTCACTTCGCCGTATGCTAAGGCTTTGTCGGTACATTCCTTCATCTCTTCTCCTTTAGGTCAGTTGCGCCGGTCGACTCTTGAACTTGGTCGCTCCGGCAGGCTTAATTAAAACATCACCCTGCTGTATCCAGTCTGATCCATTCTCGTCATCAATCTGCTCGGCAGTGAATCCGTTCCGAAAATTCAACGCCTCTTGGACAGTTTCGATGCTCGGTGGGACAAACTCGACGTGCCACACTTCCGGCATGCTGGGGTTTGCCATCTTCAGCGCCCTAACTGGGCGCCGCAGTCCAAGGTCAATTTCAACCAGGGTGTACATTTCGCCGCAGGTGTCGAGCGTTTTCGATCCGAGTTTGTACAGTAGACGTTCCGTGCCGATCTTGCGTACACCTTCACGCCGCTGCTCGACGTTGGCTAATGCAACGACTTGCTTACAATCCAGTTGCTCGCTTGGTGTTTCGGCCAGCCATTGAGGAACAGAGACACCATTAAGCGACCACAGTGCGAAGGTGGTGGAGTATTTGACGGCGGGGCCTCCGTCGCGGTGCAAAAGGCCATCGTTCCAATGTGCTTCCGTGGGGTTACGCAGTAGGTAGATTGCGGACTGGTCCCACATCCAAATAGGACAGTGGAGGCAAAACCGGCGAAATAGTTCGTATTTCAGGTTTTCGAACTCAACACCGAGCACAGTCGCGCCTTCGTAGCACCCCGCCCATGTTCTCCACCACAGGCCGCAATACAGGTCGAGTTGCGACCTGAGTTGCGAGCTGAGTTGCGAGTCGAGTTGCGAGTCGAGTTGCGACCTGAGTTGCGAACTGAGTTGCGACCTGAGTTGCGAGTCGAGTTGCGACCAGAGTTGCGAATCGAGTTGCGACCAGAGTTGCGAATCGAGTTGCGACCAGAGTTGCGACCTGAGTTGCGACCTGAGTTGCGAACTGAGTTGCGAGTCGAGTTTCGAGTTGAGTTTCGAGTTGAGTTGCGACCTGAGTTGCGAACTGAGTTGCGACCTGAGTTGCGAGTCGAGTTGCGAGTTGAGTTTCGAGTTGAGTTTCGAGTTGAGTCGCGAAATCACACCGCTATACAGACGTGCCTCAATGGGGCTGCTTACGCATAGAATTAGCGGGACCGACTGGCCCATCGCAGACAGCATCGCGGATGCTGAAGCTCGCATGGTCTCGTCTGAATACTGCTCGACGAGCTGCGTGGTCAGCCACCAGTCCTTGATTCGCTCAACATTATTCCATTGCTCTTTTGTGGCTTGAGTGATCATTGTTTCTCCTTTGCCTTGCGGCGTTAATGTTTCATGTGGCCTCTGGCGAAATCGGTCCAGATGAAAAGTCAAACTGACCATCGTCGGAAAAACGCGATATTCATTTCGCACCTTCCAATTCTTCCGATCGAACGTTCGCCGCAGCGGTGATATCTCCCAATTGTGCGTCACTGATCTCGCCAGCGTCCGTCAGTGCAGACGCCTCGTCAAACAGGGATTGCACTGCACCGATGTCTTTCGCGGACTTGATGTCTGACTTGATTCGAGCAACGTGGTCGGGTTCTTCTGTCGGCTTAGCTTCGACGTCGATTACCTCCGGGTTCAAGACGTTTGCCATTTGGTCGAGCTTGCTCTGACCGCTCGATTCCGGGCCTGTGATTGCTGGCAGGTCGCTCTCAACATCAAGGGTCAACGCCCTCTGTGCTGCGGCGTCGTCGATGATGCACCACCCCCGACTGATCGCGTAGTGCATGGCTGTTTTCATCGCCATCTCGACGTACCACTTGTGCCACGGATCAGTCGCCTTGGCCCAGTCATTGCTTTCGGCGAATTGGTACGAATCCGAAGCGGCCCGGCGTTTGTCGATGACTTTCTTCGGGATGTAGTTTTGGGTGATCAACGCTCCACTGCCGATGCTCTTGACGGCAACGCAGATGCCCCGAAACTCGTCCTCAGTGGTTGGCGGGTTCTCGATATCGATCCCACTCAAGTCGACCTCCCCGAATGCGTTCAGGGAAACCTTGTCGCTTTTGCTAATCGGTATTGCGACCATCATCATTCCAGCCCGTGCAGCGAGAGCATTCAAACCGCGGTGGCTGAGCTGATAACGCAACTTCGGCGGCTCGCCCTTGCGGTCACGGCGCGGAATCACCCACGCCAACGCTCCCGCACCAGTCGAAGGCATGATCCCTGTCAACGCGGACACGGCAACGACGGTTGCCACACTTTGGGGAGTGCAGTCGTAGAAGTCTTTCGGATTCTTCGCTGACGCCGAAGCGGCATTCAGCGCCACCGACACGCGACCGATGGACTCGCGCGCCTTCTCTTCACCAACCCAGTCCGCAAGTACGAACGAGGCGATTTTTGTCACGTGATCCCGGTACTCCTTCGCGTTCGAGATCGAACGGGAATCCTGTTTGTTTGCAACGGCAGTGCTCATATCTCACCCTTTCACCTGTCGGAAAAATGTATACCCCTTGCGAACGTAGCTCGGGACAACGCTGTCACCGACCACGATCTTTTTCAGCTTGCTTCCGTCGGGAAGCACTCCTCCACCGGCGTGCTGGATTCGCAGAAACATCTCCGCGTCAATCCTGCTGCACACCTTCTCTGCTTCTTTGATGATTGCTTTCTGCTCCCGTCGCTGCTCCCACAGCGCGGCGGCTTCATCGTCAAGCGTGACGAATTCCTCATCGCGAATGCTGCTAAACGCTGCCTTCACTGCCTGGCACGCCTTCGCGTGCTCCCAGTCGACCTGCGGCGGCGTATCCGACTCAACGTGACGCCAGAATTCGACGTCTCGATTCAGAATTCCGTCAATCACCTTTTCGTTCCGGTCGATCGTCCAAAACCGAAGCGGAACGGACCCGCTGCGCAATCCCTCGCCAATTGCCTGTGCGGCACCGACTGGCCCCAGATGATCGAGCAACCACTCGCGAACGCCTTCGGGAAGCACCGCGACCCCAAACAGGACCGCCGAAAATCCGCAGACCGCCATCTGCTGCTCAGCTTGTGCAAGCCACTCTGTCGGCAGGTCATCAACACCGTCTCCGATGTCAGCGTTTCGCTCGCTGGTCACTTTCAGCTCGAGCCCGCGACCGTCCGCGAGAACACCGTCAGGTGACGCCAGCACGCATTCGATCTCGGGATGCCGGAACAACCCCGGAGACGCTTCCCGGATCTCATGCTCGCGGGCAACTGCCGCCTGCAAGTCGGGCTCAAGGTGCGTTCCAAGCTCCATCACAGGCGTCGCCAGCTTGCCGTCTACTCGGCCAGTCTTTCGAGCCCAGACGTCAAGAGCCGTTTCCCACCGCGATAACCCGCACACCGCAGCGGCTTCGCTGGCACCAACCCCAGTCTTGCGTGCCGCGTGCCATTCTGGCGTCCGATCTTTTGCAATCGCCTGAATCACTTGGCACCTCCCACTGACTCGATGGCATCGACAACCTTGCGGACCTCGTTGAAGTCTCCACCGCACGCTGCCAAGAATGGCTCGAACTTGGAGATTCGCTCCTTCAAAAGCGCAATCCTGCCCCGGACTTTCTCGATCAGATCATCGTCTGCGGGCGAGGTTTCTGGTGCCTCAACCTCCTCGATCAGGTCGTTGTCGGATGGGAAACCACTGGCGCAGAACCGTCCATCTCGCCTGAACCAACAACGACATCCATCACATCTCTCAGCGAGGAACTGATAGTCGGGACCGTCTCTCTCTTCCTTGACGGTCCACTCCTCTCCGTTCTTCGCCCGGTACGTTTTGCCGACCTCAATCTGCATCTCCATTGTCACACTCCTCAGATAATCACGCCGAAAACAGCTTCGGCCAGGCTTGTTTTTCGCCCCTCGAGCTTCTGCCAAACCGCCTCGTTCCACTCCTCGAACGTCCCGCCAGCTGCGTTCACGGGGAACGTTCTCGATGTCCAGCCCAGAGTTTCGTCTGCCGGGTGAACCTCGACTTCGCAAACCCTCACGCCTCTCAATCCGACGATCACATCCTTGTTTCCCGGACCGTCGCACACGTCAGGTATGCACTCGAAGTAAACGTCGACCGAAGCCACACCAACGAAAAGGCTCATGTACGCGACGTGCTCCCTGCCACCGAACCCGCCTTTCATCGCGTAGCACTCTTCGACTGTCGCTTCCGGCATGGCAGCCAGAGCCGCGGCGATGTCCAACTCTTGTCTCAGTTCCGCGCTCATTGAACTCCCCTTGCTGTTGTGTGGGGCAGTGATCCCCGCCAGAGCGATTTGCGTCTGACGGGTGTGATTGTGTCCGACGTCGGACATTAAGTCAAGTGCAGAAGCCGAAAAATGTGTCCGAGGTCGGAAGTTTTTTGCCGGGAGTTTTGGCGCAAGAAAAAAGCCCGCTCAATGGCGGGCGGGATGATCAGGTTGTTTTGGCGGATCGGCTATGACGCGGCGTGCAGTTTCGATCTGCGACGACCGCCAACCTTTTTCTCGTGGGTGTCTGGATCGGAAACAAGGTAGTCGATTGTCACGCCCAGGACTTCCGCAATCGCAGCCAGAACAGGAATCGTCCCGCAGGTGTCCCCGCGAACGATCCTGTAGATTGTGTTCTGCGTAGAACTATCTCGCACCTCTTCAGCGAGCTGCAAGGGTCGCATGTTTCTGGCGGCAAGCAATCTCGTGATGTTTGCGGAGATGTTGCGCCGTGCTGTTTCGGCTCTCATGTCAGGCATCTCCAAAATTCTTACTCGATTTAGTAAACGCACCACTCATCAGACCTTTTCTTTCCAAAGCCCCGGCGTCGCTTAACGCGGCGTGCGGAGCGGAACGGGGGGCCTGAACTAAATGCTTGGGCCTGACGTCACCCGGAAACTTCTTCGGGGTGATTTCTCTTGTATGCAGGCACGTTCCGTTTCAGCCATCGCAACGTTCTCTCGGTCAGCAAATACACACCGCGACTGGACCCCTCGAAGAACGGATGGAAATCCGCACCGGGGCAGTCTGGTCGAGCGCAGTACCGGCGAACTTGCCTTTCGGAAATGCCTAGCTTTTCGCTGGCTTCCTTGGCGGTCATCTTTCGTTTGTCGATCATTTGATTTGTCATCTCCCGTATTCTGTCCCACGTCGGACAATTTTTCAAGATCGAACTTGACAGAATGTCCGAGGTCGGACATCATGCCACTCATCAGACCTTTCATTCCAAGAGCCCCGGCGTCGCTTAACGCGGCGTGCGGGGCGGAATGGAAGCATTGTCAGAACCGGAGTGTTTGACAGGCATTGTTTGAGATGCCTCCTGTGAATGAATCACCACGATGCAAACGCGGAGTAGCGTTAGACAAGGCGGTGAAAGTTTGTGCTCTTTGACGGATGTGCGTTCGGAGTCCCGATTCCCGAACGTAGCGCTCTAGCCAAGCTGAGCTACATCCCGATGCCTTGAACAAGCGGTTCAAGTGGCACAAATAAAGCTGCCAGCATTGTGGGCAAATTTGGAGTTGCCTGCAAGGTCGAAGGATGTCGAGCCAAAGACTTTACGGAAAATTCATTGAGGCGTGTAGCCGACTGGCAGGATTTGCCGATAGGGAGAAATGCACGTCTCTCTGCCGGAATTTTTCTGATGACCTCAGTGGAAGCTCTGGAATTATACAGGCGCTACGCGCCCGACCTCGACGAATCGACCGTTCGGAAGATTGGCTACGAAGTCGCCCGCTGGAATCGCATCACGAAGACGGACCGTCTCGACGAAATCACGCTCACGACGTTCGCCGAGTTTCGCTGCCGAGCCAAAGAGAAAGGGCTCGCGCCGAAAACGATCGAAACAAACATCGACACGATACACCTGTTGTTCTCGACAGCGTCGATGATGGGCGCGATCGATGCCGAGCCGCCTCCAAAGGGAAGGCGTCTCAAGCTCAAAGAACCGGCACCGAAGCCTGTGTCGCTCGAAGAAATCAATTCGCTGTGCTCCGTGTTGTCATGTGCGACGTGGCCGGTTGTGCAAAATCGTCGCGAGTGGTGGCGTTCCTGGTTTTGCGCTGCAATCTGGACGGGTCTAAGGTTGTCAGATATCACTTGGACCCTCGGCCCGGAGCACTTCTGCGAGGATCGAATAGAGTTTTCGGCGCACAAGACCGGCAAGCCTCACGTTTTTCCGCTGTGCCAGTACGTTCATCGCGACCTGTACTTCCTGCACAATCGCTGCGGTCGCTCACCTCACATTCTCAGGCGACAGCTCAGGGAGTTCTGTCAGAAAGCTGGGGTGCGAATCATAACGCCGAAGATGTTTCGGCAGGCCGCTGTCACGATGTGGTCAATGACTTCTGGCGATGCGGGCAAGTTGATCCACGGCTGCGGAATCCCTCGCGTCATGAGCCACTATCAGGACAGATTGACGATTCTGAATCACGCCGCGCCGCATTTCCCGTGGCCGGAAGCTCTCACAACGCCGTACAGCGGATTCAGGCAGTTGACACTCTTCTGACGACAGGGGGTGCCGCATGAGCGTTGCATCCTCCCCGTTGCATTTTGAAGTCACTCCCGCTCTGGTTCGACGGTTTTTCTCTAAATCGATCGACAGTGAGAGTGGGTGCCGAGAATGGACAGCGGCCACCTGCGATGGATACGGCGTCTTCTCGGTCGTCTGCAATGACGGTCGTCGCCGAACGGTTCAGGCACATCGAGTCTCTTGGGTCATTGGAAATCGGCAGCCAATCCCGGCGGGTTTCTTAGTGCGGCACAAGTGCAACAACCCGTCTTGTGTAAACGCCTTGCATTTAACGCTGGGAAGCGAGTCGGAAAACAGACTCGATGCCATCGAGGCCAAGGGGAAACGGTCTCGTCCAAAGAGATACATCCTACCGGATGAGATCCGAGAGCAGGTCTTGAGTCGCATTCGTTCGGGAGATTCTGTTCGCGGTATCTGTAGAGACTTTCCCCATGTCCCCAGGACTTGCCTGAGAAGGATAGCGTCTCAGGTCCGAGGGGGATCGAACTGCCACGACAGTTCCTAGACCCGCGAATCTTCACGCGAGGTCTTTTTCTTTGCTGCCATCCGGCAGGAACCACCAAGTTTTAGGAAGGGAATCCAATGCTAGTTTTGTCACGGAAAGTTGGTCAGGCCATTCACGTTGGCGACGACGTCACAGTAACGGTGATCGAAATTCGCGAGAACCAAGTTCGTCTGGGAATCGACGCCCCGGACAACGTCGCAGTGCATCGACGTGAGGTTTGGCTCAACATCAACGGAGGGTGTGATGACGGCAAGGCGGCTGTCAGGTGAGTGCTGCTGGCGAATTACAGACCCGTCGGTTTGCCAGTAGCTCGACCGTCTGGGGTGTTAAGGACGATGACCCAGGCGGCTTGAAACAACAGAACCCGCCATCGCTACCGGCGGACCCGAGTCGATCGGGGTGATAAACCCCGGTCGGCTTTTAATCAAGAGGGGTTAGGTGTTGAAATGATTAAGTTTGACGAGAGTTGGCACATTCATCACGGAGATTGCATTCCGCACATGGCTTCAGAAATGGACGCGGAGTCCGTTGACTTCGCAGTCTTTTCTCCGCCGTTTCCTTCGCTCTATGCGTATACGTCCAGCGAGGCGGATATCGGCAACACGGCGACGGTGGATGCGGAGGCGAAGATTCACCTGTCGTTTTTCTACCGGGCACTGGCCCGCGTCTTGAAGCCGGGCAGGGTGGCGGTCGTTCACGTCTGCCAGATCCCGCGAATGAAGCGCACTGGCGAAGTTGGAATGTGTGACTTTCGGGGACTCAATATCCGCATCGGAGAGCGTGCTGGCCTGGTCTACGAATACGACTGGTGCGTGACGAAAAATCCGCAGGCGCAAGCAATCCGCACGCGGTCGCGAGAGTTGCAGTTCGCAGGCCTGGAGTCCGACCGGGCTAAGTCTCGCGGGGCCATCCCAGACTATCTGATCAAATTCCGTGCCCCTGGAGAGAACGCGGTACCAATTGACTCGGAATGCCAGGTTTCGCGAAATCAATGGATCGATTGGGCGGAAGCCGCATGGACCGACATCCGTGAAACGAACACGCTCAACACGGCAGCGGCTAAGGCAGACGACGACACTCGCCACATTTGCCCATTGCAGTTGGACGTGATTGAGCGATTGATTCGACTCTACTCCAATCCCGAAGAACTGGTTTTCTCTCCGTTCGCTGGAATCGGCAGCGAGGGATATGTCGCGTTGAAGCTCGGCAGGCGGTTCTACGGATGCGAACTCAAAGACGAATACGTCGCTCAGGCTCGCAAGAATCTCGCCAGCGTTCAGGCATTGCAGGAATCGGAAAGGACTCTGTTCTAATGCTCGTCAACTTCGATTCATCATCAATGCAGGACTATGAAAAGTTCTTGCGACTCAAGCGAACACCGGCTTATTCGTGGCGCGGACTCCGGGCTGTCGTCCCGGATGAATACGCGCATCATATCACCGGCGAAAAACAGCGGGCAAAGAACCACGGAGGGTTCATCCCGTCTGAATTCTGTATGGACTATCAAGCCGATATTGCGGCAATGGCCGTGCGGAAAGAGAAGTTCGCCGTCTTTGCGGATTGTGGACTCGGCAAGACAATTATCTCTCTCGAATTCGCTCGCCACGTTCGCAACGTGGAATCATCCGGTCGGCTGTTGATGATTGCCCCATTGATGGTCGTGGAGCAGACGCTGGAGGAATGCCAGCGGTTCTATGGGGATGGATTGCCGATCGCTCAGGTTGCCGCGAAAGACCTGCAGGGGTGGCTGAACGGTTCTGAATTCGAAATCGGCATCACCAACTATGAGGCCATTCGAGACGACATCAAGCCGGGAAATCTTCGTGGGCTGATTCTGGATGAATCTAGCAATCTGAAAAGCCATTACGGTGCGTGGGGAACGCGGCTGATTGAAATGGGTCAAGGCCTGAGGTGGAAGCTGGCAATGACGGGGACTCCCGCGCCGAACGATCGCATCGAGTACGCGAACCATGCAGTCTTTTGTGATCACTTCCGAACCACGCATGAATTCCTAGCCCGCTATTTTGTCAATAAAGGCAAAACTCAAGAGCGGTGGATTCTCAAGCCTCATGCACTGCAACCGTTCTACCGCGACCTCTCACATTGGTGCATTTTCCTGACTGATCCATCTGTCTATGGGTGGCAGGACAACACCGGCGGAATTCCCCCGATCCACGTTCACATCGAACGTGTTGACCTTACTCCGGAACAGCAGATGGCAGTCCAGAAATTGACCGGAAAATTGATGGTCAGTGAGGCAGGTGGAATCGGGCAGCGATCAAAGTTGATGCAGATTGCAAAGGGGAAAGACGGAATCCCGTCAAACAAGCCGAAGCGAATTCGCGAACTAATCGAGTCGTGGCCGGATGAATCAACCATTATCTGGTGTCACTTTAACGATGAGCAAGACCGTATGGAGCGACTTCTACCGGAGGCCGCAAGCATTAGTGGCAGCACTCCGATGAACAGGCGTCGGGAACTGATAGCGGACTTCACGACCGGTCGCGTCAAAGTCCTGATCAGCAAGCCAAAAGTTCTGGGGTTCGGACTAAACCTGCAAGTCGCGACTCGACAAATCTTCAACGGAATGAACGATTCCTATGAGGACTTTTATCAGGCTGTGAAGCGATCGAATCGTATCGGCTCAACGCGACCGCTGAATGTGCATATTCCGATCACGGAGATTGAAGAACCGATGGTCTCAAACGTACTCCGGAAGGCTCACAGAATCGATAAAGACACTCGGGAGCAAGAAGAAATGTTCCGGCAGTCGTTAACAGTGATGCAAGGGGCGTAGGCATGCAGTACGTCGATGAAACGACAAATATCCGTAAACGCGAGTTCCCACGAGGAGTTAAGCGATACATCCGAAAGCTGCACCGAAGCGGTGTTGCGGTAAGCACGATTGCGTATCGTCTGGACTGCGACCGCGAGCAGATCGAACGGGTGGTCGGAAAGGCTGATGAGCAGCCGAACGTGAGCAGCACCGCAAAACGAAACCGTCAACGATTGGGATTGGAGCAGTAATGGCAACAGCAGTGATCTTGTTTGGATTAGCGTTTGGCATCGGGTTTATCCCGCTGTGCTGCGTGATTGCTGGTGCGAGAAAGGAGGGGAGAAGTGAGTAAGTCGATCACCATCACAATTCCGATTCCGCCTGCACTGTGCAGCCCAAATGCACGTGGGCATTACCACGCCAAAGCGAAGGCCAAAGCAACGGCCCGAGAGGATGCGGCAACATGCGTGATGATTGCTTGTCATCCCATCGAGGATATTAAGTCGTGGGGCTTCCCGTGGCGGTCGGCTCGGCTGCGAATCAAGTGGTATCACCCGACTACTCGCCACAGAGACCGGGATAATATCACCGCCAGCCTCAAGGCAAGTATTGATGGCCTCGTCGATGCCGGACTGCTGGTTGACGATGACCAGCTGACTACTTACCCGCCAGAGCGATTGACAGACAAGAAAGACCCGAGAGTGGAATTGACGCTGGAGAGGGACGCATGAAAAGCCCAATCAAATGGCACGGCGGGAAAAGTTACCTCGCCAAGAAGATTGTCGACCTGCTTCCGCAGCGAGATGGTGAGCGTCCCTGGTACCTGTGGCGGGAGCCATTCTTTGGGGGCGGTGCGGTGACGCTTGCGATTGACCCCGATGGCTTGAGTGAGGCCGTGAATGATGTTCACGGTGAACTGATCAACTTCTGGAGAGTGTTGCAGTCAACTCCCGATCGAATGTTACATGCGCTCTGGGGAACTCCACTATCCGAGAAAATGTTTCAGGACGCGCAAAACTTCGCGAATCACCCAGATGCAGTGCAAAGAGCTACGTCTTTCTTTGTTCGTTGCCGCCAGTCCCGCCAAGGTCTAATGCGAGACTTCGCAACTCCAACCCGTCGCCTGCGTCGGGGAATGAACGAAAACGTTTCCGCTTGGCTGTCTGCCGTGGAAGGCTTGCCGGAAGTCCACGAGCGGCTGAAACGCATCGAAATTCGCAACATGGATGCATGCGAATTTATCCGCAAGTACGACGATCCGGCCGCGGTCTTCTACTGCGATCCACCATACCTGCACGAAACCAGATCAACAGGTGGCGGTGAGTATCGGCATGAGATGACGGAACGTGATCACGTGCGGTTGCTGGAAACATTGGCAGACATTGAAGGGCGGTTTCTGCTGAGTGGGTACCGATCGGACCTGTACGACACCTTTTCTCAACGGTGCGGTTGGCATCGAGTTGATTTCCAGATCGACAACAAGGCCAGCGGAAAACGGGTCAAGGACGTAAAAACGGAATGCGTCTGGATGAACTACGAGCCGGAGATTGTTAAATGAAAGTTCGCGTCAAAACAGACCTGTTTAGCGTTCAGGGAACGGTTGTTAAAGCCGGTGCCGTTCTGCGAGTCCATCGCGAATACACCGTCAATGGAGGGCGGCAAAGGCGAGTCGAGCTGGTTGACGAAACCGGCTGCTTTGTCATGGGCAGCGTGGACCCCGAAGACCTGGAGGTAGTGGAGTGATCTACAAACTCGCATGGGATGAAACCGACATACGCGGTCGCCTCGTTCGCAAGGGAACCGCGTGCTACGTCTCGGAAGTTGACGGCGAACATGCCAAGGTTCATCGAATCAGTGGGACAGAAATCGGCTGGCTAAAGACGAAGAATCTCACGCCAGTTCAGTTCGATAACTGCGGACCAAAGGAGGGTGATCAATGAAGGCAGTGGCAGCAATCGTCGAACAGGCGGAAGAAACCGAAACCCAGCTCATCGAACGGGCACAGGCCGCGTTGTCGTCATGTAACTGGGTTGTCGGTGAGTGTGCATCAAAGTGGTGCGTTCGTTACGCAGACGGTCGCACTGATGACGACTTCGGGCGGCTGGTCGGTCTCTCAGGTGACCAGGTACGGCAGCGTAGAAACGTGTGGGAGCGGATGGGAGACGTTTCGGATATGTATCCGGAACTGTCATGGTCGCATTTTTATGTCGCAATGAACTGGGATGACGCGCCCGAACTGTTGCAGTGGGCCGATGAAATGGGTGCCAGCGTCGCAGAGATGAAAGCTTATCGCAGGTCGATCCGCGGTGAAGACCTGACGGAGCCGGCTGACGAGGAACCGGAAACCGAGCCGATTCAGATTGTGCGAGAGACCGCACCGAAGACTCGACAGGAACCTGCTGCCGATTCACCGGTGAAGCCTGCGACTCAGAGACAGGACGATCCAGAAACAGCAGACGAACGGCGGGAACGGCGGGACCAGTCGTTCGATTCAGAGACCGCGGCAAAGCGGCTTCGGGAAACTGTGATCGCGACGATTCAGTGCTGGCCGGAATCGCTGCGAGGTGAAGCCGTGCGCGTGCTCAGGGAGATTCTGGAGGAGCTGTGATGAAAAGCTTACCGGTGATCACAACGAGTCGAGACACAATCGGGCGCCTGCTCCATTGGATGCATACGTCAGAGAGCGGGCCAAGAGTCAAGGTCGCGAAGTGGTGGGCGGACGTCGCCATCCGAAAGCGACTCGCAAAGGACTGCCGAGAAAAGGAAGGTGAGTGTCGATGAAGCACAACACGCCGTCAACAGGGAAGTTCCTCAAGCTCGTCAGGCGGCTTCGGAAGGCGCTCGGAAACACGGGCTGCGTATCGGTCGAAACGATTGCCGTGGGACTTCTCGAACGTCTCTGGCACGTCACGATGACATCAACGCCGATGGGAGACATCGGCAAGCTCGACAACGACGAAATCGCAGAGCTGATCGGGTGGAACTCAGACGATGACGAACTGATCGAAATCCTCACGTCAACAGGCTGGCTGGACCGCTCAGAAGAGCATCGACTCGTCGTGCATGACTGGCACGAGCACGCGCCAAATCATATAAAAAACAACGCCAAGAGGTGGGGAAAGGCGTTCGCGAGCGAGCAAAATTGCCAGAATGCTAAGGAGATTGCTAAGGAAGGTGCTAAGGAAGATCCTAAGGAGTTTGCTAAGGAGCCTCCTAAGGAGCGTCCTCGCGGGCGCGCGGTACCTAACCAAACCAAACCAAACCTAACCCAACCTAACCAAACCAATAATACTCCCCCTACCCCCTCACGGGGGGAAGTTGCGCTGGAGGACTTTTCTGATGAGCAAACCGACGACATCGACTGGCTCCAAGCAGAACAAGAATTCATGAGCATGTGGAATTCCACCGAGGGCGTAGTGCGTCGCCAGCGAAACGTGATCCCTCGAGACTTGCTCTTGGAGTTCCGGGAGCGCTGGCGCGACCCGCACTGGCGCGGCCTGTACGCGAAGGCGCTCGGAAAGTTCCCGCTTCAGTGCGGCGTGAAAATCACGCTGGGGAAATTCGTTCAGGAATCGACCGTCGAAGACATCATCGGAGGAAAGTATGACTTCAGTACACGAGACAGAACCAGAAAGCATGCAGCGGGTGCTGGGCAAAATTTCGATCCCGCAGCGACTGCGGAAGTCCCGACAGTCGGAGGATTTTGACGACAGTCCAGGATCGCCGTTCTCAGCCTGCTCGGACATTGAAAAATCCCGTCGATCCATCAGGTACCGGGAGTTCGTTTCGCGCGTCGGCAGGCGGTACGAATCGGCGTCGCTTGAAACCTTCGAGGCCGAGACAGGACGTCAGAAGGCTGTGCTGGACGCGGTCCGGGAGTACGTTGAGCGGGTCAACGATCGAATCGAGTCAGGGCAGGGAATTCTGTTCTTCGGGCCAAAGGGCACGGGGAAAGACCACCTCGCTGTTGCCGTTGCGAAGGCGACTCTGTTGCGAGGGTTCACCGCACATTGGTCGAACGGTCTCGATTGGTTCGGGGACTTGCGGGATGGAATGGAGCGAGACGCACGTGAATCCAGCCTGATCAACAGGCTCGCCCGCCCGTCACTGCTGGTCTTGAGCGACCCGTTGCCGCTCACAGGCGAGTTGACTCAGCACCAGTCATCGCAACTCTGGCGTGTGATCGACCGGCGTTACCGAGACATGAAGCCCACTGTGGTCACCATGAACGTCGCGAGTCGAAAAGAGGCAGAAGAACGCATGGGTGCTGCACTCGTTGACAGACTGGCTCACGGTGCACTTGCGTTGTTCTGCAACTGGGAATCCTACAGGTCCGCCAAATGACTGACGCAGAAATGTCACTGATCGCGGAACGCGCCGCAATCATCGAATTCGACGCAGGCCTGCATCGCTACATCGCGGAGAAGCAAGCGTTCCTCGACGTGCTCGGCAGGCCGGAACAGGGGAGCGAAATGCACAGGCTCAGGTCGTGGAAGCAGAAGGTCAACGAAAAATCACGACGTTGATTCGTCTTTTTTCGGCCTTCCGGGCTGTGCTTTCTTCGGAATCTGTTTCGCGACGCGGCCTGGCAGGAAATTCCGAGCCGCTGCGTCGAACCACTGAGAGCGGTTCATGCCGCGTTTAGCGGCGTCTGCATCGACGGAGTCGATGAGGTCGGCTGCCTGAGTAATGTTAATTCGGACGGTTTTCGGCTTTTTCATTTTGATGATTATTCCTATATCTTCTATGTTATTAATTAACACCTGCCCTTGAAATTCTTATCAGGCGATGCAAGGAACGCCACGTCCTTTACAGCTTTCTGTTCGTCGCGAAGACGATGCCATCAGTTGGCGTGTTCAAGGCACGCCACGGCCTTTACAGCACGCGCAATCGCGGAGATCGACTGCGTCTTGTTGGCGTGTACAAGGAACGCCACGTCCTTTGCAGCCAAAGTCTGAAGTCTGGGGCTGGCAAACTGGTTGGCGTGTACAAGGAACGCCACGTCCTTTGCGGCCAAGACTCTTGCTTCAAAATCTCTTCAAAGGTTGGCGTGTTCAAGGAACGCCACGTCCTTTGCAGCAACGCAGGGTATGCGCCCCTCTTGAGTCCAGTTGGCGTGTTCAAGGAACGCCACGTCCTTTGCAGCTTGCTCTCGTTTGAATTCACGAATCATCGTGTTGGCGTGTTCAAGGAACGCCACGTCCTTTGCAGCACATTCTACACAAGTGCAGGAGCTGCATTAACCTGCTTCGGGCCGAACAGCAAATTTTTGCACGCATTAAACTCCCGATCAAATGTTGATCCGCAGTTTTCACACGAAATATAGGCGTCTCCGGAATCGTCTTGGAATTTGGCCCCGCACTCATGGCACGTCGATGCCTGCTTCGCCGCTGGAACAACGATCCACCCGTCACGCATCGAGTCAGACAATGCGGCCTGTAAACTATGGATTGCGGCAACGCGGGAGTGATGCTTCATCGCTGCGTCGTCCTCTTCTTCCGGGTTCTTCACCGAGACGATCTTCTTCAAGTCCAGTTTGGCAGTGATGAGGTGCCGATACTTTCGTCTCATCTTGGCGGCAAACTCCCGGTAGAGTGCCTTTCGGCGGAGTGCGGCATTGTCCCTCACGTTCGCCTCGATGTCCCACAGGTGCTTGTCTCGATGAAGCCAACCGGAATCGTGGTACTCATTCGCGGGCGTTCCCTTACGGGTCAATTTCAAGAACATCTCCTCATCTCCGGGGAATCGATGATCACTCCAGACATTGATTAAGTGGACCAATCGACCGCGCCCCTTCCACAGGTGCATGTTCTGAGACGCTTCCTTGACCGGTTCCGGAAGACTGTCGCTATGCTGCTTCAAGAATGCGGAGAGAATTGCGATCGTCTCATTCCACAAGTAGTCGCGAATCGCCTGTATGTCTTTCACGTAAGCATACGAATCGATGATTGACTCCGGGAGAATCAGCACTTCCTCGGTCCCGTCCTCATCGACAACGCTGGCGACTCGCAGACCGTCATCAACCCGCCGCCATCCGAAGTGAATCGCCGCCATTCCATCAGCAGCGGCATCGGGCTTTGCGAAGCTCGCAGAACGCAGTTGAAACACGGCTGACCACTCCTCCCGCTGTCCGACTTTCTTGCAGAATACTCGAACTGATGTGATCTCGCAGCCGTCCGGGAAATCCCGATGGAAATAGATCGGCAATGACGCCATCTTGAGCTTGCGGTTTTCACTCTCAACGGCGATGTGCAGGGTCGTCTTCTTAACCCGACCCGCCTTGTTGTTGGCAGTCTTGCACGGCTCCAGCCATGCCCGTGTGTTCCTCCCAGACATGAGTACTTCCGGAGTGATCGGCGTGCGAAAGCTGACTCCGATGAACCCTTCACCCTCCCACCTGTAATACTTAGGAGGAGACCCGGAAGCCATCGACTGAGCCGCCTGATCGACAAACCCCACGTTGCCCCAGAACGCCGGAGTCTCAGCCCGCAGGTCCTTCAATCGCTGATAGTGCCTCTTCTTGATCTGCTTAGACCGCTCCTTCAGCTCCTCGCTGTTGCGGACCTGCTCTTTCATCTCCTTCATGCGTGCTCTCAGGTCTTTGAGCGTCTGCTTCTCCTCGGCAATCTGAGCTTTGAGAAGATGTTGCTCGGTCCTGGTACGAGCCCGGGCGTTCGCTTTCTTCCACTGCTTCCGCAGGTCCTCAACCTTGTCGGCCTGCTGCTTCTCCTGCTCCTGGAGGTCGGCGTACTCAGGAAACAACTCCCGCTCCAAGTCGTAGAACTCCTGACGCTTCAACAGTTCCAGCTCCACGAGCTTGTTTCGGTAATTGTGCGCCTCCCGCATCTGCTGGCGGAGAATTTCAGCACCTTCACCGCGTGGAGACTTGCAGCCGTACTTCCAGTTGATGGACTCGTCCTGGCTCTTCTTGCGTTTCATTTGTTCTCTTTCTGTGCCCCGTGGGGCTGTTGGGGGTGCCTGTTGTTCTCAGCACGGCCCTATTGCGCCAACAGGACCGGCTAGTGCACTAGACGTCCAGTCAAAGTTTTGGCAAAAAGTCAGTGTCCGTCGCTGCCCTGTTGGTGAGTGGGCAACAGGCGACGCAGCACGCGCGTAACGATCGGCTGTCCGAGATCCTCACCCCACGCAGCAAGGATCAGTCGTCGTATACTCAGGCGGCGGCGATTTCCACCGCTGGCGCCGATCTGGACGTAAACGTGACCTCGTTTGTCCACTTGCGCGTGCAGATCTCGCCAGTAGTCAGTCAGTGCGCCTGTGCGCGGGCTGACGCACGATTGCACCACGCCCGCTGACGTCACGCGGTATCCCGGCAGCCCGGGAATATTGCGCCAGTCGTGCGTGCGACTGTGGGGACGTAGCGAGGATACTGGCGTCCCAGCCCGACGCAGGGCGAGGTAAATTGCCGATGGGCTCACGCCGTGCTGGATTGCCAGATCGGAGACCGCCTTACCGTCTCGGATTGCGTTCTGGAGTTGCTGGCGGTACATGGTCTTCTCCTTTCTGTGCCCCTTTCGGGGCTGGTAAAGTGCACGAAAAAAAGGGCGCTGGCGGCATCCAGCGCCCTGGGATGAACTGCATTACACCTCCGCCGGAGTCGTGTATCCCCCGGCAAACCCGCGTGCGGGGTCTCCGTAATACTCAACCAGGCCGGGGATCAACTCCCCAGCCAGGAACCGCTGCACCAGCGGAACTGGTGCAGCTTGGAGCACGACCTTTTCGCGGCCGTCACGGTCTTTGACGGTCGCGATAAATGGAATCCCTTCCCGGGCGGCTGCCTCCGGCAGCTCGGGAATGCTCCGACCGCGGAGGTCAGCGTAACCAGCCTCGGTCCGCGACTCTCGCAGGACCGTGCGTGCGGCTTCGACGTCCGCGAGGACGTCGTTAACAGACCGCCCCTGATGAGCGGCTCGCGTTTCCGCTCGCCATTTCATCAACTCGTCCGGGTCAACTCCCGGACACTCGCCACGGTATGCAGCAGCGAGGCAATGATCGGCTGCGGCGGCGAGGATGAGATCTTGGTCCACGGCCGCGTAAGGGAGTCGGTGACAACAACCGACGCTGTCTTCCCCCACAATCCACCACCCCCCCACCCCATGGGGGTCCTCATATGACTCGCCGAGCCACATAGGGCGGCAGTTGGTGGGTGTCCAATCCCGCACACAGTCATCGCCAGGGGGCGGCCACAGATCCAATCGGGCCAGCTCGGTGACAACTTGCCCGATCGAACTGGCCGCAAGAAACTCACTCGGAGGGCGCCCGTAGCCCGGATCGCCGGGGCGGTGGTGGTCGATAGTGGTGTATGCAACGCCCGGGACACGCGGGCGAACAGCACATTCCACTTCGACGATTTCCCAATCGTCGAGCGTTTCCGGAAGCTCTGCTTCCGGAGGGGCGATAAAATTCTCGGCTTTGTATGCGTTCCCCGGATGGACTCTTTGGTCCTCCGGGTCCACGGCGTAGGCATAAGCTACGCCACATTCTTTCAGCAGGCCCTCGATTGCCTGCATCTCAGGATCGGGAGCCCCGAGGACAAACAGCATGTCTTTCATTCTTCTCTCCTGTTTGCGCCCCGTGGTGAGGGGGCTGGTGTTGAAAAACCCAGACGCCCGAAGGCGGCACGCGCCGCCAGTGCACGGCGCTGGGCTAGTCAACATATATGGTCTTGCCATTGTGGGTAATCGTCTGCCGTGGATACGGCAACGAATGCCTCGCGTCTCGATACTTCCGCCTCATTCTTGCGAGGCCGCGTTTCGCGGCCTCGAACGTGCTATGCTGCGAGTATCCCACCCCGTACATGCGTGCCTCATACGTCTTTTTAGTCATTTTCTTCTCCCGCCCTGCAAGGGCTTGTTACGGACTTGGGACCGCTGGCGAATTGCCAGTGCATTAACCGGGGAGCAATCTCCCCGGCCCCTCTGCATTACTCGCCAATTGTCCAGCTCAGGTTGATCACCCTGCCGTCCGATTCTTCTCTCCTGTTGTGCCCCTTCCGGGGTGGTGTGCGTTGTCTGGCTCGTCAGCAGCGGGAGACCATCTCCGCTGGACCGGGCGGATGCCCGGTTTCGCCCCGTCAAATGTTGCCTTCAGCCACTTGCTCGAAGTAGCTGATTGCTTCCTGCTGTTCGATGCGGGAGAAATTTGCCTCTTCGCTGCTGAAGAAGGCGTCCAGGTCCTCTTTGTTGAGAACTGCCCGTCCGTCATTGTCAAGATGAAATCGAATAGTGTGGGTGCTATTCTCGATTGCCAGATAGTCTTTTTCCGAGTGGGCTGCGAGGGTGGAAATCGTGATCATCTTCAATCTCCTTTGTGTTGTTTGTTGTCCCTTTTCCTTACGTCTTTATTATACACACCTTTGCCGGTGCTGTCAACAATGTTGCGTATCTTTTTGGGGGATTTCGGGAAATCTCAGAAACTCAGAAATCGCGTCAGCCGCAGGCCCGGGAACGCAGGCGTTCAAGCACTTCCGCGCGAATCTCTTTGACACGCGATGGATTGCACCGCAGGCGAATCGCAACCTGCTCGGGCCTCAGACGCTCAAGGTACAGCAGGCGAACAGCCTTGCGTTGCAGGTGATCGAGGTGGCGCATTAACTCGCGAATGACCTCCGCGCACATGGCTGGTTCGTCCTCCTCGACGTCCGGCTCAACGCTCCCCGCGAGTTGGTCGAGTGAGCACATGTCTGGCGGCTCGTCTCCGCCGCGTCGCTGTTCTTCGCGTCCGCGACGTGAGATCCAGTCAGCTTGCCGAACCCAGTCGAGCATTGCGCCGCGGATTCGATTACCGGCAAACGTCGGAAACGAAGCTCCGGAAGTTGGGTCGAAACGCTCAATGCACTGCCATAAGGCGAGCTCGCCAGCGGCCACCAGATCCTCTTCGTCGATCATTGGAGTCTGCGGTATGCGCAGTAGCATCTTCCCGGCAATGCGATTGATAAATCGCTTCGCGCGGTAGTGCTCATAAATCGCGAGCCGCTTTTCCTCGGTCGGATCGGCGAAGTAGTCGTCCCACATTGACTGCCCTCCCAAAAACAGGATGGGGCATTGTAGCAAAAAAAATCCCGCAAGCGCGAACACTTACGGGACTGATTTTCAAATGTTAATTGGGATCATGCAGACGCCATCAGCGGCGCCATAATTCCCGTGCCCTGGCTGCGGAACGGAACAGTCCCATCGTACCCACGCGGGCACGGGAACTGGCGAATCAGCTCGCCGTCCAGCTCGATTCCAAGTTCCGTGCGATGACCGGCTGACTGCTTGTGGAAAAACGCAGCTCCGGTTGCAGCGCACTTGTCGCGCATGTCGCGCGCCCATTGCTTGTCTTCCGAGCGATGTCCTGGCCCCGACTCGCCTCCATAAATCACCCAGTCGATGCCTGAGATATCGAGATCATTTAGCGAACCGAGAGCCGGTTCGTAGCTGATGAATCGGACCGCAGCCGGGATCTCTCTCAGATAGTCAGCCCGGTGAGCGACTCGCATGTCTTCGATCGACGTCCCGAGCCAGACATTCGGGTATCCATCGCCCCAGTCGTCAGGGAGGTTGTCTGCGATTCGCTCAGGACGCTTCGTGAGCACCTGAAAGTGCAGGTGCTCACTCTGCTTGATCACGTCCCACACAAGCGGTCGGGTCGCGTTGGCTGTCGGGTGATCCTCAAAAACATCACACAGAGACGCGCAGAAGACGCGACTGATGACTCCGTCCGCAATGGCCTTGCGATTCCATGCAGCAACATTCTTCCAGGGTGACTTTGTCACCTGCCGCGGAGACGCGCCCCAGAGATCGAGCCCCATGCGATTTTTCGTCAGGGTGAGAGCGTAGCAGTTGCGGCAGCCCTCACTGACTTTCTCGCAACCCATCCATGGGTTGAATGTGTGGTCCGTCCATGCAATTATTGTCTTGTCAGCCATGATTCGCTCCTCTACAGCGGATTGTGGTTGCGGCTCAGTGTGTTATCGCACACTGGGCCATTTTCATTTCGGCTCCACGCGAACGCCGAAATACTGTACTGATGCAGGACCGTTTACGTGCCTGCACGTGACAGCGCGTACAACCTTAGTGTGTTCGCAACAGACTGTCAACATTGCATTTGCGGCAAATTCCCAACACGCGCGTCCAGGCAGCGGAATTGGCGGATCCAGGCGACCGAATCCGATGAGCTTGCACATCGTCGCATCGTGGCTCAAGTTTCGCGCGATCGATGGCATCCCCATTGTCAGAAATATCGTTGTCGGCTTGTCGAGGTTTCGGCAGGCCGCCTCGAAGTGTTTCCACGGCATCCCGTATGTATCGATATCGATCACGTTTTCCTGCATCGGTCCAGACTGCAAAACGCGAATCGAATCCACCTTCAATCGACCCCGCTTCGGCTTCAGATCAACGCCCCAGTACGACGCGATTCTGTCTCCGTATTCGTCCCTCAAATTCTTCCAGATCACTCCGTCCGCTTGGCACGCATCGAAAACGCGAATCTCTCCTGCCGCGTGAAACCGATCGAGCATGTGACGACGCAGACGCAGTTTCAGCCCTAGATTTGCGTTATCCGTTTTCTTTGTCACGCCTGTCACCTACGCATTGGTCGAAATAAACGTCGTTGTCGCTGGCGATTGATTCCAAGTTCTGAGCATGCCGCCCGACCCGCCCGATTGGTATTCCGATCAGGTACCACGCCATTTCAACAGGTCGATCAATCGGAATCTCTTTGACGTCGCTGTCTCTACTTGTGTCTTCCGGGCTCGCCAGAGACTCCAGTAGAGATTGCAGCCCGTCGTCTTCGGATTCGATTCCCGACAGCAATTCATCAAGCAATTCCTGATCGGTCGACGCCATCGCCGACAATGGATCGAACGTCGCCAGAATCTTGTCGGACTCTTCCTCGCTCACGTCGATCACCAGCACCGGAACTTCTTCGTCGGGTGTCGTCTCCGCGCGCAAGTGACCATCGATCAGTTGCAACGTTCCATCTTCAAGCTCTCGGGCCAGCAGCGCATCGACGTATCCGACTTCTGCGAGAATTCCTTTCAGCGCGTCCTGCTGTTCTTTCGGATGCGTTCGCCAGTTCTTCGGGTTTGGCATCAACTCCGACGCCTTCACTCGCCGCAGCTCTTTGATTCGATCCTTGATTTTCAAAACGGCCTCTCCCTTCGCATGCGGCGCCACCAGTAAATCGCCAGGACCAAGTAGTACAGGATCACGGCAAACGAGAGTCCCCCGCCGAATCTCGCAACAAACTCCCGCCTGAACTCCTGACGGGGAAACCTGGCTCTCACTCGCCGTCCGCTAGGCGCCATCACTCGCGACGCCGCGAACGACTGAGAGAAGTTTGCCATGCGTTCATTGCGACCGGAGACGCTCAGGCACTCACCGAAGAACGCCTTGTCGATCTCCTCGACTGAATCGAAGCGACGTTCCAGGATCGACTGCGAAGACCGCTTCAGACACTTCTCAGGGATCGAGCAGTACGTATTCATTTCCGACCTTCCCGTTCGTCGCGGAACAGTTTGAACTCTTTGATCGCTTTTACTCCTTCCTCGATTTTGTCGTTTGTCCGATCCCACTTTTCAAACGCCGGGTCAACCCGGTCCTTCACTTCAGTGAACGACTCCACGCCAGAAACGATCGACGGTGCCAGTTGCGCTATTTGCCCGAACAGTAGGAACAGAGCGACCGCCAGAGCAGCACCGACAATCGCCAGAACGGCACAACAGCCCATCAACGGAACACCCCACTTCCAGTTCATTGAGCGGCCCCCGTTGGTGAGATTCGTACTGACCCACTGGACCCATGGTCTCGACCGCTTCCACGATCGTTCTCGCACTCGCATCGCTCTTTGACCAAGGCCGCGAAGTCCGCAAAGTCTTTCGCGTTCTTGCGCAGTTCGATCAGCTCGGAATTCTGCCGCGAGTTGATTCCCCACTGAGTCCACGCAAACAAGCCCATGAACAGGACTGCCACAGACAGAGCCGATACCGCAAGAGCCAACACGCCTTCGATCACAGATCTCATCGAAACCACCTCACTCGCCTTGCGGGTTGAGCGCACTGACCGTTGGCGCAACTCCCCTGATTGCCTCGAGCCGGAATCCTCACCGCTGTTGACGATGATTCCGAATCCGTAAACGGACTAATTGTTCCGTTATGCTGTGCCCCATGAATCTTCTGGAGTTCTCCAACAGACAGACCGTCAAGCTGCCATGGCTCGAACGGTTCGCCACCGTGGGAATCGGCGTTGGCGTCGCAGATGTGTTGCTGGTAACTCATCCCCTGCACGTAGGCGACTGGACCGCGATAGTTCCGGCACCATTGACGCAGTTCTTCCGGCGTCTTGCGACGCTTCGAAACACTGGCAGAATCTCGCTCTTCAACCGCTTCCCGCAACACACCGTCTTCGCGGTCGTACTGACGCAGGAATTCATCGATCGACTTTCCCGACCAGTACGACCAGCCAGTTTGAGAACTGGCGTTCGGATACCACAGGCAAGGGAACTCGCCCGTTGGCGACCTGCTTTTCACCTGCACTTTCACCCGAAACGGCAGTTCATCGATTCGCGACTTCCATACCTCGCAGGGCGGACAATGAAAATTCGCAGTGATCAGGTAAGCCCGCGGCAACTCCGGGGATTCCTCCGGCTCTTCGCGTGAATTGCTCAGACTGTCGGGCAGGTCGGGAACCGAGTTCTGCTTGACTTCATATTCCGCATCCAGAATCGCGACAATGATTTCGTCATCGCCCGTTGGCTCAACGGCGATTGCCGAAGAACACCCACAGAGCAGCAGCAACAAAAGAGCGCATCTCATTAACTCACCTCAGGTCTGTATCCCGCTCCGTGCTCAAACTGGAACGCCCAGCACTCCCCGCCGTTTCGCATGACTCGATACAAGTCATCGACGTAGACGCCACACATGCCTTCTCGCAGGTCCACAGACCCGCCTTTGTATCTCAAAACTGACGGTCCACTCGGTCTCCCCGGCCCCCACGATTGCTGACCGCCAACGCCTCGGTCTCCGCTGGTCGTGATGAATGCCCCCAGCATTTCCGTGCAATGGTTCGCGGGCGCGTTCATTCTGCTCATTCCGTTGCGGTCTTTCGGACCGTAGGTGTAGCCGCCGCAAAACGCTAACCCGCAACCAGCCCACGCCGCATCGAAGATGTCGTCCGCAGTCATGCACCGAAAGCAGCGAATCTTGATCCGCTTCCCGGCCTCCAGCACCTCGGACGGAACACCGTTCCCCCGCGCTCCCCACTTCACAGCCAAGTCTTCGCGCGGCTTTGTCAAATCGTAGGAACCGTAAATGCCTCGCGCTGGTGCGCCGTACTTGTGCACGTACTGCGCGGCCCATGCTCCGACTGCACCATCGCCAGACAATCGACCGCCGCCGATCTGAACACGCGCCCCACCGTAAATCGCCTCGACGCTAACCTCTGCCTTGCGTCCCACCTCACCCAGTTCCGACAGCGCGTGATACCATGAGTCTTGAACTGCTCTCGCGGTACCCTGACCAACGCAAGTTCCCCGCCGCTGGTAGAACGCCTTTTTGAATGCGCCGAACAGCTTTCGCTCCGCCAACCACGTGAACACGCCCGTTTCACCTCGGTTGATTCGAGACTGCGCGAAACCCCGTAACGCTGGCCTGTGACCAACAACGCAGGACTCTCCGCTATCAGCAGAGATCGCAATCGTCGCGGCATCAACAGCGGCATCGTCGCGAACCCACCCGGTCTGTTGAGCAGTCATCAATTTCCCCTCACTGTCCGCGCGACATCTTCGACGTTACTGCTGTCTATCTCTTGCATCTTCGCAGCGTACTCAGAGAGCCTTGCAGTGCTGGAGACTCGCCCCAGCTTCTTGAGTTCTTCGCCGATCTTGTACACGCGGTCCGTGTCAGCAAACCGCTCAGGGTGCGACTCAATGAAGTCCGCAAACGCATCCCAGACTCTTTCCTCGCTGGAAAGTGTCCGCTTGATTTCCTGCGACTGCACGCCGCCTGACATTGCAAGCAGACCGAGCACCCCAACACTGACGCATCCCACGCCGCAGCCCGGAACGAGCAGAAGGACAGCGGCAATTGCCCACAGCTTCTTGTTCATCGTTACGCCCCCGATGGAGTCTGCGATTCGTCCGAGACGGGCCTGCCCTCGCGGGTCTTGTTGATCAGGTATTCAATCGTTGCGTCCTTGCCCTGATCTGGAGACGTGATCTTTCGCAGTGCGATGATCGCCGGGTCTTTCGGATCACTCATCCCGGCAACAGAGTCGAGCAACTGATTCTTGTATTCCACCGGGTCGATGTTTTGTTTGACCGATTCCGGTTCAGCCGGCTTTGCATCAGTCGGATCATCGCCGTGAATCAAATCCTTGGCGGACTCGATAGCCTTTGCGAGTTCCGATCCGGCCCCCAGTGCCTTGAACAGCTTCCACGCAATGACTGCGAACGCAATCAGAACGCCAAGCGAAAACACGCCCCAGAACAGAGACCACGCCGCGCTGACAACCCAACTGATCAATCCGAACGGACCGCCAGCGGCTTCGACAATCCCGGCGCTGGCATTTGCAATTCCGCTTGCAAAATCATTCTCCATGTTTCACTCCCCTTGAAGTTATTTCCCCTTCCCCAAAGAAGATTGGATCACCTCCCCTCTATGGTTCCAAAAGGTTTCCGATATCGCTTGTTTACTCGTCCGCGAAGTAGTCTTTCACGCCTGCCTCGCCCAGTTCACGGAGCTTCTTTCGCAACTTGCCCAGCTCGCATTGCAATTCTGTAACGCGAGACTCGGCGTTCAATCGGTCTTGCCGTTCAACGTTCACTTTGCCAATCCAGCCGCTTATCTGGTCCTGATTATCGTCGGCCTGCGCTCGCCACATCTCAGCCAATGACTCCAGATCGGCAACCTTGCGACGATGTCGCTGCGAGACCAAACGCAGCGCAACGAGGAAGCAAACGATTAAAACCGAGTAGACCATCATTCACCCTCCGCGTTGCTGTTTGTCTCGTCTTCTTTCGGCCCGGAATACTGACGCACGATAATTGCAATCACGCCGATTACAAAGCTGATTAAGACGCCCTTCCATAGCGGCTGATCAGGCCCGAGAATTGTTTTCAAAAACGGGACCAGGGACTCAGCAGCGCTCGAAATTAAGTAGCCAATGAACGCGAAAACAGCAGTGATCCAGCCGATAATCTGGTCTTTCCAGTCCCGCTTTCCCTTCGGGCTGGTGACCTTCGCTTTCTCTTTGATCTGCTGAATTTTCGGTGGCACCATCAGCCCCCAGACTTTTCAGACGGTCCGATCGTGAAAATCCTTCCCACGGTCTTCCCGATACGAATGTGGCTCCAGATTTCCTTGTCTTCTTCCCTCAGTTTTTCGTGCGCTTCTTGGAGCTTTGAAATCTCGCTGTCCTGACGCGAGTTGATCTCCTGATGGACTGCCAATCGATTTGTCAGGTCCACCCAAGACAGGAACCCGCCAACGATAATTACACCGATCCCAGACAGGAGAGACGATTGAAACCACGTCGGAATTTTCAGTTGATCTTCTCTCGCTGGCATGCGTCCTGCCCTTGATTCAGTCTCGTCAGTTGCGGATTGAAACCGCCCCCGCGATAAGACTTCATCGGCTCACGCGAACAGGTGCAACTGCCGGAGTGCCGTCTTCAACTGACTGTCTTCACCGAACGCTTCCTTGATGTTCAGCACGTCAATCGCTGCTTCCCCGTGCCGCTCAAGCACGGAATTGAAGCCGCCGATTCGCCAGTCGTGCTGACGTTTCGTCAAGCGAATTCTCCCGTCAGTGCCGTATCGAGGGCGCCCCTGGGAGTCTCGTACCAGTTCGATGTGCGACCACAGATGATCGAGCAGCGCGACCCGCTGATCAGGGGTCATTGCGTCCCATTCAGCAGCGTCGATTTTGAGCAAGATTTCTTTTTTTGTGATCGCCCGTTCCTGCGGGTTGCAGATTTTCGCAATCCCCGGCGTCGGTGCACCGTAAGCCCTCAGCGCTGGACCTGCTGTTTCACCGGTCCGATCGTCAATCCGCGCCATCGAAAAGAGCACCATCGCATCAATATTCTTCAAGTGCGGGTGATACTCGTCTCGAACCGAGTGCGCGAGCGCCGTGGTGTCTTTATCTGCCGTGAAAACCGTAGACAATGCCGCCTCCTTGATTGATCACAGACGAACGCCCTCGGGTGGCGGTTCATCCAAGTAGGTTTCGCCATTGCGCGTCAGCTTAAAAAACTCCTCTCGACCAGACACCCGACGAATCGCGAGCTTGTGATCGAGAAGAACGCTGACATCGCCCCGAACTTCATCGGCTGAAACCGAATCCTCATTCAGGGTGTAGAGCAGATCGTCAACACAGAGCAGACCTCCCGCGTCTTGCATGATGCAGAGCAGGTCGTGTTGACGCTCACTGAGTTTAGGAAATGTTTCCGCAGTCCACGGATAAGGCTTTTTCGTCCTTGGTTGTCGTGTCATATGCCCGCACATAATAAATTAAATTTCAGTCTTGTGAAGACGTCATCTCGCGATTCTCGGGCAATAAGAACGAATCGGGATCAGCACGCAGGTGGGACCGGCTTCCGAATTTTGCCCACCCGTCGAACAGGCTCCCGATATCAATAGCAACGGCACCGCCTCTGGATGCGTCAGTGGTGTAAATCTTTCCTAAAACTCCACCCCCGACCAGCACCAATTGGGTCCCGGCAGTGTGGCACGCTTTTCGGTATTGGCTCCTCGACTCCCAGTGCTTTGTGTTCTTGGGTGTTGCCCGACCAGATTCAACGTGCCTGCCTTCGGGAATTTGAATCAGCTTGACACGCTTCCCGGTGAACGCCTCCAGTTGCGGCTTCACGCTTGCCCGGCAGGTTACAATCGTGACGGACTCCGCAGCGAGAATGGCCCGGTACAACGCGCCAGACCTGTGCAGGTTCACGTGAATGTCCGTGTCGGTCAGAACGTGACTCGGCTTAATCAGCCTGCTTCCGGCAATCTGCTTGTGGGCAAAGCTCCATAGCCCTTTCTTGCGAGGCTTCGGGACGCCGATGATGTTTGCCCGCTGAATCGCCTTTCGCAAGATGCTCCGCATCTGCTTTTTCTGATGCGCCGAACCGTTCTTCAGTCCGAACCATTTCACCAGTTGGTAGTTCAACGCCCGGTTTGCCCGCTTGTTTTTGCGGACTTCGGGCCAGCCCAGTAGAAGACCTTCGCCGTCTCCGAGTCGAATCACGCCCAACGGAGACCCGCTCCGGATCGCGCTCATGATTCGCGACTCGATTTCGGAATCCGCCTTCAGCCTTTTGAGCAGCGACATCAAGCGTGAACCTTGTTTTTCAGGTACTCTTTCGCGTGTGCCGAATGTTGCCGGCGGTTTTGCCCGGTCGCTTCAAATGTTGACTTGTGATCGTGGTCTGCGAACGCATCGAAGCAAACGTGATGCGAGAGTCCCGCAGCAGTTGCCCGCTTGCACCAGTCGTCGTCAGTGCCCAGTCCATGCGGCAGGTTGCTATCGAGGTGGCCTACGGTTTCCAGTGCTGACTTGCGTTTGAGCTGGCAGAAACCAGAGAGCAGACGGACAGCAACCGACTTTCGTTTTCCCTTCTGCTGCCGGTACATCGCCTGACGTTTGATCGACTGTGCTCCCTGATCGTTCGTCAGCGGGCCGACCGACGCCGCCTTTCCGTGCGTGAGCAGGTGGCGCATCATGTTTTGCAAGCACTTTTCGTGCATGTAGCAGTCATTGTTCAGCAGCAGCGCATGCCCTTCGCATTGCTCAAGACCGGCGTTCACCGCAGCAGTGAACCCTCGGTTCTCCGGGAAGCGAATCACCCGCAGGTCCAGTTGAAGTTCTTCCGCGAGTTCTTCTACGCGTTCGACAACTCCCGGTTCTGACCCGTTGTCAACATAGATCACATCAAACGGGGAGAAGGTCTCCTTTTGGAGTGCGACGCCGTGCAAGCAACGCTCGGTCTTCTCGATCAGATTCCAGCCCGGGATGATAATTGTCGTTTTGTCGGGAACGTGCAGTTTGCCGTTGGAATCGTAACGCCAGAGCGGATTGCCAAAGAGTTCACGCGGGGACTGACCAGAAAACAGTTTTGACTTGCGGTAGTTGAACCCTCTCCGAACCGCATCGGTCTCACCGTGACCGACTGATGAATGTTCCGCGATATGCTGGCAAAGCGACGGGTTCGGGAAATAGCATCGCCAGCCGGTTTCCCGGGCCACGTTTCCGACCCACGCATCGACGGCTTTTTTCTTCGCCATCTCCTTAACGACGCCATGCCGCGCTGACCCTCTCCAGACTTCCGACTTGAGCAGTTCATCGACCAGTCCGCGGTGCAGGATAAACGCGCAGGCTCCAATCAGGTTTCCGTCTGTCTGTCGGTTGAAACCTTTTTTCGTTCCGTGTTCGTATCCCGGATAATCTGGCGAGTAGAGCGAAATGACTCCTGCCTTTTCATGGGGCCATAGGTAGTCTTGCAGCCACTCGAAACAACCCGGCGAAAGTTGAATGTCGTCCTGAAAAATCCCGAACGTGTCTGCATCGGGATCGATATCGATCAGGTCTTGGAGCATCTGTCGATAGTTGCGGTAGCAACCATACAACTCCTCTCTCTGAATCACGCAGGAAGACGGTACTCCGGAAAGGTCGCTCCCCGGTTCGGCGAAGATGAACGGCTCAGGGAAGCCGGAATCAATGACGTTTCGGAAGACTTGCGGGAGTTGCGACTTGCCCGGCCTCGGCGCCGTTGTAATTGCGGTGATCATGCAACTTTATCGGCGCGAACAACTCGATTGTGTCTTCGGCTGACCAGCGTTTCAGTGAAACGGTAGCGAAACAGTGGGACAGTTTCACGATTCAGACGGAGCCGCAGGAACCGACCGGCTCTGCTCGTCTTCCTCCGCCAGCCTCACAGCTTCGTCGAACATGCTTCCAACCGGATCAAGAGGGTTCAACCAGCTCGGGAACCCGCCCCGCAAGATCGCTTTCGCCTTGTCAAGCACGCCCAGAGTGTTGAAGTTCTTCGAGATCTCATCAATCAACTCAGCCCGGTTTTCCCGGCAGCCTTCCGCCCCCAACTTGTTCATCTGCGTCTTGAGCTTTTCGCAGGAACAAGTTGCCGTCTTCTCGATGCCGAACGACTGGGAGAGTTCTTCAAACTTCGTTCCCGGGCCGTCCGGGTACTCCGATTTCCGGATATGTATCCGCTCCTTCACGGTCTTCGTTTTGCCGGGGAGCCTCGCGAACGCCCTGTTGGACTTGGCGACCTCTTGAGTTCGCGCGAGGTACTTTTCCGCCTGCGTCTGCGACATTTCGAGGACGTTTTCGACCGGTTCTCCCGGTTCGCCGTATTCGGCGATCAGTTCCGCGAGCGCATCGGGAAAGAGGATGCCACGTTCCTGCGCGTGCCTGCGGACCCAGCGGGTGCGGTACTTGGCCGCTTTGGCGGGGTCGATGTTTGTGCCGTGCCAGATTTGGTAACGGCGTGAATTCAACTTCATTCTGTCACGCTGACAAGGTACTCATATGATGACTGTACACAGACTCCAAATGCCTCACAATCTGCCGCACCAAAGAATGCCTCATTCAGCAGTAAGTCGATGTCTACTGGTGAGTACACAGATGTAACTGGCACGCTACCACCGGCTTGTTGTTCAGAAAGATGTGAATTGTTGTAGATTTGTACGTCAACATTGAATGACCCCTCATGACACCTAATGCGTACCTCCACATTCCAATCTTCATCACCACATGATGTGAAGACAGGCGTTATCTTTCCATCACCGTAGGCAGAATAAGTAAACCAAGGTTCATCTAGAATCTTGTTTACTTCAATTGTGAATTCGTTAAAACACAAATGATCGGCAATGGTTACATAGAGAGTGTCCGGAAGATCCTCGCACGTCAGCGGCTCCACCGCACAGCAATCGCACGGGCCCTCATTAACAACAACGGTCTTAATCTTGTCGCCCACTTCATCCTCCTGAATGCTCACGGGAAAACTCGGAACCGGTGGTCGGTTCGCTACCCCATTGAGTTCCGGTAACTGATAACCCTGCTTCGCCCAACGCAGACGGTACGCCAGAACCTTCTCTGTTGACAGGTCCGTGAAACCAGCCGCGATATCATACCGCCGCCCGTACAAATGATTCGGATCGCGAACAACCTTCGGTGGAGGATCAGACAGGAAATCAACACTGGCCCCGCTCGGTGAATGCACGACAGCAGACGGAACCGGAAGCGGTTCGCCAAACTCGCAACCGCAACACAGCAAGACCAACGCGCCAAGTATGTAGACTCTCATTGTTTCGCCCCTTCGCTTTCAGAAAAACAAACGCCCACCCTATTGTCAGTGAAACGCGAACGGGACGCAATATGGGTCAAAGTTTTTTAGTCTTCTTGCAAGATCAGCGCCTTGATAGTCTTGTAGGTCTTCGTGGTCACGATATCTCCGTCGTCGCACTCGCTCGATGAATCGACCATTACATCAAGCTCCCCGAACAAAAACGACTCCGTGCCTCCAGAACCGTCGTCCTGATCGCAGTCGTCTGTTGTCAGATTGTGGCTCGTTTCTTCGCTCATTCTGATCCGCTCCCTTCTTCTTCGGGTTCACAGAGAAAGACGCGTTCCTTGGTCGTTTTGTACTCGCAATGACCCACCTCGGTGACGAACTCGATTTCCTTGCAGATTCCAAACGAGACGTTTGGATTGACCGGCTCGCCAGTCTCTCCGCCAGGGCCTTCGGGCGGCGTGCTAGAATAATTGAATTTCACCCAGAGTGTTGTTCCACCGAAGCCGTCACCGTACCACCCGGAGATTCCGCCGCTGCCATCAGTACCGGAGTCGTTCGGCAGCTCGAGTTCGTCTCCGCCCTCACCCTGACACAGTTCCAAGTCTGGCGACGCATCGTCAATCGCAAAACTCCAGACAGCAAACTCGCCCTCCACTTTGATACGTTCCATCGTCTGTGATTGAGGGTCGCCGAGGATGTGCTCAACGCGAGTCACGCGGGCTTTCTGCGACGTCAGAAGTGCGTTGCCATTGCCATCGGCAAACGAGACAGACACGACGTCACCCGGTTGCAGCTTCAATCCCTGATCGAGGAAGCATTCCACCTTCAGCGTGCGTTGCTGGTTTAGATAATAGCCCAGCCAGAATTCCAGAACGTCAACGATCTGTTCAGGGTCTTGAATTCCCCACAGGTCCAGTTCTTTTCGACGTTCCCCGTAATGCCCTTCCGCCGTTGTGCTCTTGCGATAAAACTTCACCTCACTAGAAACGCAAGTAGGCTTGAACTTCGCCAGAGCCGATGTGTACGCCGCTTCCAGATCCGCATGCCCCAGCGTCAACGATCGTTCCATCACGTTCGAGACAGTGAGAGTTGACGTTGCACTTCCCAGCGTGTTGCTCAACGATCGCAACTGAGCCACGCCCTGATCCCAGAAGTACAGGCAGCACCCCTGAAACGCGAGTTGCGAAACAACGTCGTGCAGATTCACTTCTTCAGTGATGGCAAACGCGAGCTCAACCGCGCTGCTGCTGTTCAGGTTGACGTTTCCCGCTGGCACGTTCCCCAGGTATTCATGCGTCAGAATGTGATTCAGAACAGTGTCGGGAGTGTTATAGGAACCGGGTCCATCCAGCGTTGCAAAAATCGCATCGTCGAAACCATGAGTGATTGGCGGATCCGTCAGCGTGATTGTGGTGATACCGTCGTCTTCTTCAGCCCGCCCTAACTCTTCGTTGTAGTCTTTGTTATCAAGTTCGACGGTGTACCTGTCCGGGTTCAGTAAATAATAAGCCCAGCCTCCTCGAGAACCACCGGACGCCTTTAACTGTGCCCGCACCTGCACGCTTTGGACTTCCGCGCTCGGCAGATGCGAAACGGCATAAACCCACCCGCCAGGGCCATACGCTGGAGTGCTGACTGGCCAGCGAATAATCAATCCGGGAATGGATCCAATTTTCCAGTTGGCACCGACAGTGAACGTCTCCCCGACCGCTTCGCGAACAACAGCAATCGTGTCTTCGCCAGATGAAATCCAGTTGTCAATGACTCGAGCGCCACCGTAGCCGCTCCCTTCATCAATCCAGATCGGATACCCGATCAGACTTCCCGTGTTTTCCGGCAAGTCGTCTCGGTCGATTGTGAAATACCGACCGCCGTTGGAACCATACGTTCCGGGAGACTGCCCGCTCGCGAGAATGCTGCCGCGACCAGTGATGTCAAAGACGTTTGTTCCAGCGCTGGCGAACGAACCTGTGATAGTTTCCCACAAGTCCGCCGTTCCAAGAGTGAGTGTCACTGTTTCTTCAGCAGTGATCCCCAGTTCTTCGCAGGTCTGCGAGAGAGTTGCCGTGGTGTCGTGCTCAAACAATGGCTCGGCAAGGTATGCGTGACCAGGCATTGCAATCAGCCGACCGGGAACACGCTTAACTCCCTGACCATACACGATCGGAATAATCTTCCCCTCGTGGTCGGTGCAACGGATCGTTGGGAAGTTCTCGCGAGTCAGGGGCACGCCCAGAGATTTATCGTAGAGCTTTTCCAGCCCCTTTAGCGACAATCGCCAGATCGCAGTCGAAGCATCGAACTCAACGTCACCGCTGATCAGACCGGAGAAGATCGTCACCTTGTCAGTCGACCACGTGGTTCCGGCAAAGTATTCGTAAATCTTGACCGGCTTCGCTGCTGGACCCGGTTCATCGTCGAACATGTCTTTGAGCGAGTAGTCGGTGTCGATCAACTCAATACTCGCGTTGCCGTAGCCGCCAACCTGATCGGCCTGCGCTTCAACGACAATGCTGCCCCACGAACGGACTTTTGCCGCCGCTGAAACTGGCGTCGTCAATGCGCGGTCGCTGAGATAGACCGTTCCGTACGAACCGCCCCACTCGATTTCCATAACGCGAATGATCTCCGCGCCGTTGACTTTGGCAATCTCCGTCGATGCACCGCCGGGAATCGTTCGAGCCATTAAACCCGCCTCCCCCGCTGCTCGAGAACTCGCTGAACTCCGTCAGCAATCATTCGGATATCGCTGTTCGTAACCCGCGAAATGTTCGGCAGCGAAACCGTGATGTTGTTCGCGCCTTTGCCGATTCCGGGGTCTTCCACTTCCTCATACGGATCGCCGATCACATACGGTGTCTGTCGCAGGTTCGCCAACTGATTCTGCATTCTGGCGATGTCATCCATGATCTGCTGGCGACGTCTCGGGTCTTCGATGAATTGCAAAGACTGCTGTAACATGCTGATATTGTTGAACAAAGACGCCGCGATCCCATCGATCGAATTCAGCCAGCCGAAGATGGCCGCGCCTGCGTTTTGTCCTGAACCGCCGCCAGTCATCGACCCGTTGAGCTGGTCTCCGAAGTCCTGCATTTGAGTCGTGAGCGTTTGAAATCCTCTGACAGCCGGTTGAATGGCGTTACCCAGGCCCATCATGTTGTTGAACATGACATCGATGCCCTGATTGAATTGCTGCATCCGGAATTGAAACAGCTTATCTTCCAGGGCCTGCATGGGATTTAGTACAGAAAAGTCACCCGCAAGGATGCGTTGACGAATCTCTTGCTGAGCTTTCTTTTCCGCCGCTTGTGTGGCCTTGTCTGTTTCCTTTTTCAGATAGGCCATCGTCTCCGCGAAATCTTCCGCACTGAGTTTGCCCGCCTCGAATTGGCCTTGCACATCCTCCAGAGTTGCCAGCAGTGGACCGCTGATTTCCTCATCCAGTTGAAACAGTTCCGTCTTGAGTTCGTTGACGGCCGGTTTCATGGATTCCAGCGTCGATTTCAGTTCCTCAAGACGCTGCTTCTCAGCCTCCTTGGCTTCCTCATCCAGTTCCTGTTTCTGTTCCTCCGCAGCAATGGCCGCGTTCAGAGATTCCGCAACATTGAGTGCGAATGCGTCCAGTTGTTCCTGCGACTGAAACCCTCCCCCTTCGTTGATCGCGTTCAGTTCCCGCCGGGCATCAAACGCGGCATTGGATTCTCCGACCGTCCCTGTGCTGATTGCGTTCAAGAACTCCTGGAGTTGCTCACCAGTGGCCCCAGCCTGAATGAGTTCGCGAATATCCTTGAATCCGCCCCCTGACTTGGCTTCCATACTGGAAAGGACGGCATCCTGAATCGCCTCCGCAACACCAGTCCCGTCGCCAACAAGAGCTGCCGCTTGATCCTCAACAGCCCCCGGAACCTCAGCAGCCTCTTGCGCGGCCTCGCTGGACGTAGTGCCCAGCGACTTCATCGCCGCTTCAAGCTGTTCCACTCGTGCCTTAGCAGACGATAGCTTGTCTTCAAGATCCTTGAGATTTTCCTGCTCCTCCTGAAGTATCTTGTTGCCCGTGAGTGAATTCCAAGTTGTGTTTAATTCCTCAACGACTTTCTTCTGACCACGAATGCTGGCCTGAAGGCCCTCCATCTCCTCCTTCTCTCGCTCGATCTCAGCTTGAAGAAGCGACTTCCCTTTTTCACCTCCAACCTGAGTCGCCTTGTCGATTACGCCTGAAGTTGCCTTACTCTTCTTTTGCGATAGCTCGTCAGACAACTCCTTCGATTTCTGAAGGGATTCGTTGAACGCTTGAATGTCTTTGTTTGCGTTGTAGATCGCTGTTGATCCGAAGTAAATCGCAGCCGCAGCAAGCGCATACAGACCTCCTTGAAGGGCAAGTGACGCCGCCTTGGCGACACCAACTTTCGCAACGTAGCCCGTGAGAGCCATTGACACTTTAGCGAGCGAACTGATCAATGTGACGATTGCCTGATTCACCCCAAGAAGACCTGACACTTTGAACGCAACAAGTGCCGCCGTCAGCTT
>Ga0079224_100000260_pt1 | contig 47511 bp, 33 predicted proteins | sample Stecom2015_FD_80414 | JGI IMG/M metagenome (GOLD analysis project Ga0079224, IMG submission 80414) | Agricultural soil microbial communities from Utah to study Nitrogen management - Steer compost 2015 | ecosystem: Environmental > Terrestrial > Soil > Agricultural land | place: USA: Utah... | reverse complement strand
TCTCTCTCCTATCCATATGTTCGTTCGTCCCCGCCGGCGACGCGCTGGCGGGGTCCAACGTTCCGGGGAGAACCAGGGGCCACAGGTCCGGTGTGAACACGTTCCGTGGCAGGTCGGCGACCCTACGAGGGGAGTATCGACGGGTCGCGCGGGGAATGAAGATACCGGGCGCGGTGGGGCGGCGCAAGCTTCCCTCGGGCGGCCGCGGCGGCTATCTTGCATCCCATGCCGCGATACGGAACCGTCGTTTTCGATTGCGACTCCACCCTTTCCACGATCGAGGGGATCGAAGAGCTCGCCGGCGAGCACGCCGCCGAGGTCGCCGCCCTGACGGACGCCGCGATGCGCGGCGTCGTCCCGCTCGAGGAGGTCTACGGCCGCCGGCTCGACCGGATCCGCCCCGACCGCAGCGCCGTCGAAGCGCTCGGCAAGCGCTACATCGAGACGCTGGTCCCGGACGCCAGGGCGACGATCGCCGCGCTCCGGGAGGAGGGGGTCGATGTGCGTGTCGTCTCGGGCGGCCTCCTCCCCGCGATCCTGCGGCTGACGCGCGAGCTCGGCATCGACGACGAGGCCGTCGCCGCGGTCGATGTGTACTTCGATGAGACCGGCCGCTACGCCGGGTTCGATGCCGGCTCGCCCCTCGCGTACGCCGGCGGCAAGCGCATCATCCTGGAACGGTGGGCGCCCGGCCTCGCGCGGCCCGTCATGATGGTCGGCGACGGCGCGACCGATCTCGAAGCCCGGCCCGTCGTCGACGCCTTCGTCGCGTTCGCCGGCGTCGTCGAGCGGCCGACCGTCGTCGCCGCGGCCGACGTCGTCATCCGGGCCAGGACGCTGGCCCCCGTCCTGGCCCTCGCCCTCGACGGCGAGCCGCCCCGCGGCGCCGAGGCGCTCGCAGTCTTCGAGTACGGCGCCCGCATCCTCGGCTAGCGCGAACCTGCCCGCGGCACGCCGCCCTGCCGTTCATGAAAAGTTTCGGCCCCGCCGTGCATCACTTTCCGTAGAGGGCGTGCTGTGCGCCCCCGGGCGGGCCGCCGTGCGCCCCCCGGGCGAGAGACGTCGGTCTCTCCACCGGCCTGCGCGTGTCGCCCGCTCGACCGGGGCGCGGCCGCAGCGCGGTCCGGGGCCGGCTCGATCGGAGCGGGAGGGATGCGGACGACCATGACGACAGGGACGAATTCCCGGAGCGGAAGGGTGGCGGAACCGACGGCCGGCGGCGCGGTCGATGCCCCGTGGCACGAGTTCGAGACCGCCCGGACGAACGGGAGCCTGGGCGAGGGCCGGCTCGGAGGACCGCGCAGGACGGCGCTCAGGATGGCGCTCCTCTACACGGCCTTCGCCACCGTCTGGATCGGGGTGACGGACTTCGCGCTCGAGGCGCTGGTCACGGACCCGGTCCAGCTCGCGCGGTTCCAGCTCCTGAAGGGCCTGATCTTCGTCGTCGCGACGGCCGTCTTCTTCTACCTCCTGACCCTCGCCGACCAGCTCGCCCGGGCCCGCGCAGAGAGCGATGCGCGGCGGACCGCGGAAGTGCTGCGCACCTTCATCCGATCGGTCCCGCTCGCCGTCATCGGGCTGGATACGGATGACCGGGTCCAGCTCTGGAATCCGACCGCGGAGCGGCTCTTCGGCTGGTCGGAAGACGAGGTCATCGGCGAGCCGCTGCCGTACATCCCGCCCGACAAGTACGGCGAGGCCGAGCTGCTACGCGGGCGTACGAGCCGGGGCGAAGCGCTGCACGGGCTCGAGGTCACTCGCCGGCGCAAGGACGGCTCGCCGGTCGACGTGAGCATCTGGACCGCGCCGCTGCGGAACTCCGGGGGAGCGGTGACGGGGACCGTCGTCGCGATCAGCGACATGACCGAGTGGCGACGAGCGCAGCAGAACATCCGCCAGCAGGTCGACCGGCTCACCTCGCTCCGGTTGATCGATCAGGCGATCGCCGGCAGCCTCGACCTCGGCGTGATGCTGAACGTGCTCCTCGACCAGCTCGTCTCCCGGTTGCACGTCGATGCTGCCGCCGTCCTCCTCCTCGACCCGGACACGCAGCTCCTCCGGCTCGCGGCGAAGAAAGGGTTGACGGACGAAGCGTGGAACGAGTACGCCGTCCGGGTCGGCGAAGGGCTGGCCGGCCGGGTCGCCAAGGAACGGCGCACCGTCTTCATCAGCGACATGGCGCCCGAGCGGCTCTCCGCGCCGGACCGGGCCAGGACCGCGGCCGCCGGGTTCCGGAGCTACTTCGCCGCGCCCCTCATCGCGAAAGGGCAGGTCCGGGGCATCCTCGAGGTCTACCGCCTCTCGCCGTTCGAGCCCGCCCCGGACTGGATCGAGTTCTTCGAGGCCCTCGCGCGGCAGGCCGCGATCGCGGTCGACAACGCCCGCCTCTTCGAAGAGCTGCAACGCAGCAACGCCGATCTCGTCCTCGCCTACGACACCACGCTGGAAGGCTGGTCCCGTGCGCTCGACCTGCGCGACCGCGAGACCGAGGGGCACACCCGCCGGGTCACCGAGATGACGCTCCGCCTCGCGCGAGCCGTCGGGATCGGGGAACGCGAGCTGGTGCACGTCCGCCGGGGCGCGCTCCTCCACGACATCGGCAAGATGGCCGTGCCCGACCGGATCCTGCACAAGCCCGGCCCACTCAACGACGAGGAATGGGCGATCATGCGCATGCACCCGGTCTACGCCTACGAGCTGCTCGCGCCCATCGAGTTCCTGCGGCCGGCGATCGACATCCCCTACTGTCACCACGAACGTTGGGACGGGAGCGGGTACCCGCGAGGGCTCTGGGGCGAACACATCCCGCTGACCGCACGGATCTTCGCGGTCGTCGACGTCTGGGACGCGCTCCGGTCCGACCGGCCCTACCGGGAGGCGTGGCCCGAAGCGCGGATCCGTGAGTACCTGCGGGCGAACGTCGGGACCCTCTTCGACCCCGCCATCACGGAGATCTTCCTCAGGATGGACTGGCAGCAGCCCTCCGCCGTTTGACGCCGGCCCGTCGTTGAAACATCCCGTGGCTCGTGGGTTACCCTCCGGGGTATCAGCAGGCGCGGGACCCTCGAGTGTCCATCGCGATCGGAATCACCCCAGAACGTGAGCGGGGTCAGGATGGCGGAGTCGTCGGCGTTCGGCCGGTTTTTTCTTCCCGGTCCGACGGATGTGAGACCGGAGATCCTTTCGGCGCAGGTCGGTCCGATGCTGGGTCACCGTGCGCGGGCGATGGAGGAGCTGATCGGCTCGATCCAGCCGGGCCTCCAGCGCATCTTTCGCACGTCACGGCCGGTCTACATCGCGGCCTCCTCGGCGACGGGGCTGATGGAGGCGGCGGTCCGGAACGGCGTCCGTCGTCGCGTCCTCGCGCTGACGAACGGCGCGTTCAGCGAGCGGTTCCATCGTATCGCGCTCGCGACGGGCCTCGAGGCGGACGTCCTGGACGTGGGCTGGGGCGGCGTCCACACGCCGGACCGGGTCGAGGAGGCGCTCCGCGGCAAGGACTATGACGCCGTGACGGTCGTCCACTGCGAGACGTCGACGGGCGTGTTGAACCCGATCGCGGAGCTGGCCGAGGTCGTGCACGCGGCCGGCGACGTCGTGCTCCTGGTCGACACGGTGAGCAGCCAGACCGGCGCGCCGGTCGAGGTGGACGCCTGGGGCCTGGACGTGGTCGTGACGGGCTCGCAGAAGTGCTTCGCGCTCCCGCCGGGCCTCGCGTTCGCGGTCGTCCAGGAGGAGATCCTGGAGCGGGCCGAGTCGAAGCCGGACCGGGGTCTCTACTTCGACTTCTTGGAGTACGAGAAGAACATCCGGAAGAACCAGACGCCGACGACGCCGGCGGTTTCGCTGATCTATGCCCTGGCCGAACAGGTCCGCCGCATCGAGGCGGAGGGCATCGAGTCGCGGTGGGCGCGGCACCGTGCGATGGCGGAACGGGTCTGGGCGTGGGTCGATGAGCTCCGGGATCGCGGCGTCGGGCTCTCGATCCTGGCGCCCGAGGGGTACCGTTCGCCGACGGTCACGTGCATCGACGTGCCGGACGGCTGGACCGGGCCGGCGCTCGCGGCCGCGGTCAAGGAGCGGGGCGGCTACACGGTCGCGCCGGGCTACGGGAAGCTGAGGGATCGGATGATCCGCATCGGACACATGGGCGATCACACACTGGAGGGGCTCGAGGGCCTTCTCGCGGTGCTGGAGGAGGTACTCACACGATGAATCGGTTCCGCATCCTGGTTGCGGACAGGATCAACGGCGGGGGGCTCGCGCCGCTCCTGGACGATGAGCGGTTCGAGGTCATCGAGCGGACGGGGCTGACGGGCGAGGCGCTGGCCCATGCGCTCTCGGACGTGGACGGCGTGATCGTCCGGAGCGCGACGCGGATCACCCGCGAGTCGCTCGCTCGCGCGGACCGGCTGAAGGTGATCGGCCGTGCGGGCGTCGGCGTCGACAACATCGATCTCGAGGCCGCGACGGAGCGAGGGATCGCGGTCCTGAACGCGCCGTCGGGGAACACGATCTCCGCGGCCGAGCTGACGTTCGCGCTGCTGCTCTCGCTGGTTCGCCGCGTCCCTGCCGCGGACCGGTCGATGAAGCGAGGCGAATGGGATCGCCGGAGCTTCACGGGGATCGAGCTCTACGGCAAGACGCTGGGCCTGGTCGGCGCGGGCCGGATCGGCGGCGAGGTCGCGAAGCGCGCGAAGGGGTTCGGGATGCGCGTCGTCGCCTACGATCCGTTCCTCAGCGAAGAGCGTGCGCGTGCGCTCGAGATCGAACTCGCGCCGCTCGAGGAGGTGCTCCGCCGGGCCGACGTCCTGTCGCTGCACACGCCGCTGACGGAGGCGACGGCGAACCTGATCGATGCGGAGCGGCTCGCGCTCCTGAAGCCGGGCGCGTTCCTGGTCAACGCCGCGCGCGGCGGCGTCGTGGATGAAGCGGCGCTCGTCCAGGCGCTGGAAGAGGGCCGACTGGCCGGCGCCGCGCTCGACGTCTACGCGGAGGAGCCGCTCCCGGCGGACCACCCGCTGCGGCGCATCGAGGGCGTCGTGTTGACGCCTCACCTGGGCGCGGCGACGGAGGAGGCGCAGTACAACGTCGCGGCCGAGATCGTGGAGGCGGTCCGTGCGGCGTTCCTGGAGGGCGATTATTCGCGTGCGGTCAACGCGCCCGCCATCGGCGGCGAGGAGATGCGGCGGCTGCGTCCGCTCCTGGACCTGGCCGAGCGGCTCGGCACGCTCGCCTTCGCGCTCTCGGACGGCGGGACCGAGGTCGTCGAGGTCCGGTACGCGGGCTCCGAGGACGGCGCGCTCCGTCCGCTCGCGTCGGCCACGCTGATCGGCGTCCTCTCGGGCGTGCTCGGACGGGGCGCGATCAACTTCGTGAACGCGCGTCACCTCGCGGTGTCGAGGGGGATCCGTGTGAAGGAGGTCCGGACCGGCCCGCACGGCGACTACGCCGAGTACCTCGAGGTCTGCCTGCGCGGCGCGGGCGAGGACGTCGTCGTCGCGGGCGCGCTCCTGGCCGAGGGCTTCCCGCGGGTCGTCCGGATCGGCCCGTTCCACGCGGATGTGGTGCCCCGGGGCTCGCTCGTCGTGTTGCGGAACCGGGACGTCCCGGGCGTGATCGGCCGGGTCGGCACGGTCCTGGGCGATGCGGGCGTCAACATCGCGGAGTACCGGCAGGCGCGTCTCGAGGCCGGCGGCGAGGCGCTCGCCGCGATCACGGTCGACGGGCGGCTGAATAGCGAGCTCGTGGAGTCGCTGCGGCGGCTGCCGGAAGTCGAGGACGTACGGCAGGTCCAGCTCGATTGACGCCGGCCGGAGCCGGCCGGCCACCGACGTTGGGGGGTCATGGCGCCGAGCGAACTCGCCATCGTACTGTCGGGCGGCGGCGCGCGGGCCGCGTACCAGGCGGGTCTCCTGGCCGGGATCGCGGAGCGGTTCCCGGAGCTGGAGGTCCCGATCCTGACGGGCGTGTCCGCCGGCGCGATCAACGCCGTCTACCTGGCCGCCCACACGGGTACGTTCGGGAGCGCCGTCGCGGGGCTCACCCGTCACTGGGCCGGGCTGACTCCGGACCAGGTCTTCCGCGTCGATGCGGCGTCGCTGGGGAAGAGCGTGCTGCGCTGGGGCGTCCGCCTCGTCTCGGGCGGGCTGCCCGGCTCGCCGCAGGTCCGGGGCCTCGTCGACACCACGCCGTTGCGCGGCTTCCTCGGCCGGGTCCTGAACGCGAACGCCGGCCCGATCCCGGGGATCGTGGAGAACCTCGAGAGCGGGCGGCTCAAGGCGGTCGCGCTGATCACGACGAGCTATTCGACCGGCCAGACCGTCGTCTGGGTCCAGGGCCGGGGGATCGAGCTGTGGGAGCGGCCGCAGCGGAGGAGCCACCAGGCCGCGCTGACGATCGACCACGCGATGGCGTCGGCCGCGCTCCCGCTCTTCTTCCCGGCGGTCCGGATCGGCGATGAGTGGTACGGCGATGGTGGGATCCGGCTGGCCGCGCCGCTGTCGCCGGCGCTGCACCTGGGCGCGTCGCGGATCCTCGCGATCTCGACCCGCTACATCAAGGGCGAGGCCGAGGCCGGGCGCCCGGTCATCACGCACTATCCGCCGCCGGCCCAGGTCGCCGGCGTGCTCATGAACGCGATCTTCCTCGACCTCATCGATCAGGACGCGCACCGCCTCGAGCGGTTGAATCGCCTCCTCGAGCGTCTGCCGGAGGGGGAGCGCGAGGGGATGCGCGTCGTCGACCTGATGGTGCTCCGCCCGTCGCGCGACCTGGGGCGACTGGCCAGGGAGTACGAGCCGCGGCTGCCGAAGGGGTTCCGCTTCATGACGCGCTGGCTCGGGACCCGCGAGGCCGCGAGCCCGGACGCGTTGAGCATCATCATGTTCCAGCCGGACTACCTGGAGCGGCTGATCGAGCTCGGCCTGGAGGACGCGCGCGCCCGGGGCGACGAAATCGCGGCGTTCCTGGCCGGCGAGCGCCTCGCGCACGCGGGCGCCTGAAGCCTCGCGTCGGCCTCGCCTCGGCCGGGACCGGCCCCGGCGCCCGGCGCGTGCTCAGCGCGTCGGCGGGAGCGCCCGGTCCCAGCCGAGCGCGCCGTGCTCGCGCAGGATCTCGATCGTCCGGTCGAGGGGCAGCGCTTCGACGGTCCCGCGGTGGCCGCTCACCGTCTCGGCGCGGAAGAGCGAGTTGTAGATCGCTTCCTCGGTCGCCTCGGCCACGGCCTGGAAGAGGGGCGAGAGCGCGTCGTTCGGCAGCGTCTCGAGCGGGTAGGGCCGCTGGCCGTCCCGGCGGCGCGCGGACTCGGCGGTCGAGAAGGCGATCACGTAGTCGCCGGACCCGTTCGTCATCGCCGCGCCGGTCCTGGCCAGCCCGGCGACCGCCCGGACCGCGAGGCGTTCGAGGCCGCGCGCATCGAGCGGCGCGTCCGTCGCGACGACGATCATGATGCTGCCGTCGGGCGAGAAGCCGTGTCCGTCGGCGTCGGGCCGGGCGCCGGCGGGCTTTGGTCCGGCCGAGTGGCCGGCGCCGGCCGTCGTCCCATCGGCCGCGTCCGCGCGCCGGTCCGTACGCTCGAGCGCCTGCTGGAACGAGTATCTCCCGAGCGCGCGGCCGACGGGCGCGCCGTTGATCGTGAGGACGCCCCCGTAGTTCGACTGGACGAGGACGCCGACGGTGTACCCGCCGAGCGAGGCGGGGAGCCGCCGGGAGCTGGTCCCGATCCCGCCTTTCCAGCCGAACGCGATCGTGCCCGCGCCCGCGCCCACGCTGCCCTCCGCGACGGGCCCGTCGTCCGCCTCCTCCAGCGCCCGGACCACGTGCTCGGCCCGGATCGGGCGGGCGCGGATGTCGTTCAGGAACCCGTCGTTCGTCTCGCCGACGACGGGGTTGATCGAGCGTACGCCCTCCATCCCCGGCCGTTGCAGGAGCCAGTCGACCATGGCGTCCGCGGCCTTCCAGACGCAGAGCGTGCAGGTCAGGAGGATCGGCGTCTCGAGCTCGCCGAGCTCCCGGACCTGGGTCTCGCCGAGGAGTTTGCCGAACCCGTTCGCGACGTGGACCGCGGCCGGGACACGGTCCCGGAAGACATTCCCGCCGTGCGGGAGGATCGCCGTCACGCCGGTTCGGATGCTGTCGCCCACGACGACCGTGACCTGGCCGACGCGCACGCCGGCGACGTCGGTGATCGCGTTCAGCGGGCCCGGCGGGAGGATCCCGACCACGACGCCCGCCTCACGGGCGCGGGGCCGCTCGGAAGATACCGTCTGGCTCATGAGCGGGGTCGTCCCCAACAGGAGGATGGCGAACAGGAGTCTGATCATCGCGCGAGCTTCGGTCGGACGTTCGTGATGGCACGATCGGAAAGTGGCGCGGCGGCGCGCGCCGCGTCAACGGGGCGATGTCCGGTCCACGCCGTCACCCAGCCGTTCGGCCAGCGCGACGAGGCGTGCGATCGGCACGCCCATCGGGCAGACGGCCTCGCATTCGCCGCACCGTGCGCACGGCGGCGGGTCCAGGAGCCGTGCCCTGTCGATCGAGCGAGAGGCGCCGACGACGAAGCTCCACGCCTCGTCCCACGCACCCCGCGGCGACTCGCAGAGCACGGGGCAGACGAGGGTGCAGAGTCCGCACCCGATGCAGTCCATGAACGCCGGGAACGCGGCCCGCTCGTCGGCGTCGAGCGGCACGTACCCCTCGGGGATGACGGCGTCGAGGAAGCGGGCTGCCTCGCGCCGCCGGAGGAGCGGCCGGAGCGGGAGCCGCGTCGTGACGTGCAGCGCGAAGTGCCAGGCCAGGTTCAGCCATGCGACGGTGCGGCGCATCAGACGGCCTCCCCCGCGGCCCAGCCCTCGGCCGCGGCGTCGCCGAGCCCGAGCGCGTCGGCCGAGACGCCGGCCCGGACCGTGCCCGCGACACGGACGTTCTCGTAGTGGACCTCGCCTCGCCGGTCGAGGGGCCGCCCGTCCGGGTCGGTCCACACGCCGGCCAGGAGGAGCGGGTGCTCGGCTCGACGGTCGCGGCGGGTGAGGGCGAGGGTGTCCGGCACCTCGTGGACGAGGCCTCGGGCCTCGACCCGGACGTAGCAGCCGAGCACGGGTTCCTCGAAGGCGCCCTTGGCCCGGATCCCGCCGGCTAGGTACTTCCCCGTCGCGAGGACGACGGCCTCCGCGGCGAGCCGGACACGGGCGCCGTCCGGCCCGCCTGCCGGCCGGGCCAGCACCGCCCGGATGCGGCGTCCATCCGTCTCCCGCCCGACGGCCCGGCCCGCGACGACCTCGACGCCGCCCGCGGCGAGGGCGACGGACACCGCGCGCTCGAGGCGCCAGCCCGGGACCGAGGGCGGGACGCCGAGCGCTTCGCCGACCGGCACGCCTGCCGCATCGGCGAGTGCCGACCGGACCGCCTCGCCCCGCTCGAGCCCGAGCACGGCGGGCAGGATCGCCCGCCTCGCGCCGTGCTCCCGGACGGCGTCAGTGAGCGCGCGGGCGAGGAGGCCGGGATCGCGGTCGAGCGCGGCGGCGAGCGCGGCGGGCGACCACCCGGCCGGCGGCGCCGGCGAGTCCGGCCGGAGCGTCGCCGAGGCGAGCGTCACGCCCGCCGCATCGCCCCAGAGCGCGGCGAGCGTCCGGGCGTGGAAGCCGGCGAGCCCGGCGATCCCGCAGACGATCGCGCCCTCGACGGGCGCGGCCTGGAGCTGCGCGGACGGCGCGAGGTCCGCGCGTACGAGCGCACCGGTCGGGTGCGGGAGCGGCGCGGGCGACGGCCGCAGCGCCAGCTCCGTCGCCTCGAGCGCCTCGCCCAGCCCGACGGGGAGCGGGCCGCGCCAGCCGCCGGCCACGAGCGACGTCGCGCCCGGCGCCGCCCGGAGCAGCGCGACTCGCCGCCCGCGGCGGGCCGCCGCGATCGCCGCCGAGGCGCCGGCGATCCCGCCGCCCACGACCAGAACGTCGAATTCCCGGGTCACGCCCGGAGGATAACCGGAACCGCCCCCGGCATCAATGCGTACAGAGGGGCGCACGACCGGTGCATCTGGCCTAACGCGGCGAGATGCCCCATATTACGGTCATACACTCAGTTGGCCCCCCTGGCCGTGGCGCCGCCGACGGCGGTGGGCCGGTATCTCGAACTTCGCACGGGAGCGATCGGGACCCGTGAAGACCTTGGAACATCCCCGCGTCGACGCGACGGACCGGCTCCGTCGTCGGTTCCGCAGCTACGCGCTCGTGTCCGGGATCGGGACGTACCTGCTCATCGTCTTCGGCGGGATCGTCCGGATCACCGGCTCGGGGCTCGGCTGCGGCGATGACTGGCCGCTCTGCAACGGTCAGCTGCTCCCGCCGTGGGATCTCGCGACGTGGATCGAATGGACGCACCGGCTCCTGGCCGCGGGGCTCGCGCTGCCGATCGTGGCGACCGCGGTCTACGGCGTCCGGCGCCGGCTCGCCGGCGACCCCGCCCCGGGCTCGGTCGCGGCGGTCGCGGCCGTCGTGCTCCTGATCGTGCAGGTCGCGCTCGGCGCGATTACCGTCAAGCTCGAGCTGCCGCCGGTCGTGACCGCGCTGCACTTCGTGAACGCTATGCTCATGCTCGGCGCCCTGATCTCGGCCGCAGTCGCGGCCGGCGGCGAGCCGGGGCTGATCGAGGACGGCGCCGCCGGACGGAAGCGTGTCCGCGTCGCGATGGGCGCGCTCGTGCTCGGGCTGCTCACGGTCACCCTCGGCGCGCTGACCGCGAACCTCGGGCTGGTCGGCGCGACGACGCAGCCCAGCGCCGCGGCGTGGGCGTGTCAGGGCTTCCCGCTCTGCAACGGCGAGTTCATGCCGAAGAGCGGCGGCAGCGGGCTCGTCCACACGCACTGGACGCACCGCGTCCTCGCGTACCTCCTCTTCTTCCACGTCATCGGCGCGGCCATCGCGCTGATCAGGGGAGGCGCGCCGACGGCGGTCCGGAACCCGGCCCTCGCGAGCGCCGTGCTCGTCGTCGCGCAGGTCGCCGTCGCGGCCGGGCTCGTCCTGCTCGGTCTGCCGAGCAGTTACCGGGTCCTGCACCTCGCGGTCGGGGTCGCGCTCTGGGCCGCGATCGTGAACTGGTACGCCGCGGCGAAACGCGTCGCGGCGCGCGGCGCTTGACCAGCGTCGGCCGTCGTGATAATCTGTGCGCCGGTCAAACCCCGGCATAGGTTGATGTTGCTTTTGCGAGGAAGCATGTCCTCTTCGGGTCGAAAGTTGATCCCGGCGCTGGCGCTCGCCTTCGTGGCGGCGTTCGCGACCGGCTGCGCAGCCGAGAACTACCCGCAGTCGATCTTCGATCCCGTGACGGATCTCGCCGTACGGGTGAACGATCTCTTCGCGGGTGTCTTCTGGTGGACCATGCTCGTGCTGGCGGTCGTCTGGATCGGGCTGGTCTTCATCCTGATCCGTTACCGGGACCGTCCCGGCGCGCAGCCGCGCAAGATCTACGGCAGCAACATAGCCGAGATCCTGTGGACGCTCGGCCCCGCGCTGATCGTGATCTCCATCCTGGTCCCGACGGTGCGGACGATCTTCTACACGTACGAGCGTCCGGAGAACCCGCTCCTGGTCGAGGCGGTCGGGCACCAGTGGTGGTGGGAGTTCCGTTACCCCGAGCTGGGGATCACGACCGCGAATCAGCTCTACCTGCCCGCGGGCAAGCCGATCGAGGTCCGGCTCTCGTCGTCCGACGTCGTCCACAACTGGTGGGTCCCGGCCTTCGGCGGGAAGCGGTACAACCATCCGGTCACGCCCGTCGTGGACGGCGCGCCGACCAAGAAGGACTACAACGTCCTCTACTTCACGGTCGACCGGCCGGGCGAGTACCCGGGCCAGTGCGCCGAGTTCTGCGGCACGTCGCACGCGCTCATGCGCATGCTGGTCGTGGTGCAGGAGCCCGACGAGTTCGAGGAATGGGTGGAGCGGCAGCGGGCCCCGCAGGTCGGGTTGCCGGCCGAGTTCCGCACGGCGGAAGGCGAGGCGCCGGTCGGGATGGCGGAAGTCCTGGCGCGTCCGGCCGAGGAGCTCTCGCTCGAGGCGCAGGGGTACCAGGTCTTCGTGCGCGCCGGGTGCGCGGCCTGCCACACGATCGACGGGACCTCGGCCGTCGGCGTGCTGGGACCGAACCTGACGAACGTCGGCGCGCGCTGGACGATCGGCGCCGGGGTCATGTCGAACACCCGGGAGAACATGCTGAGCTGGGTCCGGAACGCGCCGGAGCACAAGCCGGACGTGAAGATGACGCCGTTCACGCACCTCTCGGACTCGGAGCTCGACGCGCTCGCGGCCTACCTCGTGAGCCTCAAGTGAGCGGACGGGCACGGGATCGGCTGGCAGCGTTGTTGACGTGTAACGCACTCGAGTGGGATAGATAGCATGGCCACAGCGGAAGCGACGATCCAGACCCCGGCGTTGGCGGCGCCGAAGACCGGTATCTGGAGCTGGATCACGACGGTCGATCACAAGCGGATCGGCATCATGTACGGCGTGACCGCCCTGTTCTTCTTCTTCGTCGGCGGGCTGGAAGCGCTGTTGATCCGGATCCAGCTTGCGAAGCCGGAGAACGCGTTCGTGAGCGCTGACGTATTCAACCAGCTCTTCACGATGCACGGCACGACCATGATCTTCCTGGTCGGGATGCCGATCGCCGTCGCGTTCTTCAACTATCTCGTCCCACTCCAGATCGGTGCCCGGGACGTAGCGTTCCCGCGTCTGAACGCGCTCTCGTACTGGATCTACCTCTTCGGTGCGCTCTTCCTGAACGCGAGCTTCCTGCTCGGCGCCGCGCCGAACGTCGGATGGTTCGGCTACGCGCCGCTCACGATGAACGAGTTCTCGCCCGGGCTGAACGTCGACTTCTGGTCGATCGGGATCCAAATCCTGGGCGTCGCCTCGATCATGGGCGGTGTGAACTTCATCACGACGATCATCAATCTGCGCGCGCCCGGGATGACGTTCATGCGGATGCCGCTCTTCACCTGGACGACGTTCGTGACGAGCTTCCTAATCATCACGGCGTTGCCGGTGCTCGGCATCAGCCTGTTCTTCATCACCTTCGACCGGTTCTACGGTACGCAGTTCTTCAACCCTGCCGCGGGCGGGCAGTCGGTGCTGTGGCAGCACCTCTTCTGGATCTTCGGCCATCCGGAGGTCTACATCCTCATCCTGCCGGCCTTCGGGATCGTCTCGGACGTGATCCCGGCGCACACGCGGAAGCCGCTCTTCGGCTACGCGATGATGGTCTATTCGAGCGTCCTGATCGGCTTCATCGGGTGGGGCGTCTGGGCGCACCACATGTTCGGCACCGGGATGGGCCCGATCGCGGACGCGTTCTTCTCGATCAGCACGCTGATCATCGCGATCCCCACAGGCGTCAAGGTGTTCAACTGGCTGGCGACGATGTGGGGCGGCGCGATCCGGTTCACGACGCCGATGCTCTTCTGCATCGGGATGGTCGCGTTCTTCACCTTCGGCGGGATCTCGGGCGTGCACCACGGCGTGCCGCCGGCGTCGCTCCAGCAGACCGACACCTACTACGTGGTGGCGCACTTCCACTACGTCCTCTTCGGCGGTCTGATCATGGGGATCTTCGCCGGGCTGTATCACTGGTGGCCGAAGCTGACGGGCCGGTTCCTGAGCGAGCGTCTCGGGAAGCTGAACTTCTGGCTCTTCGTCATCGGCATGAACATGACGTTCTTCCCGATGCACGTGGTCGGCCTGCTCGGGATGCCTCGTCGGGTCTTCACGTACCCGGCGGAGCTCAACCTGGGCCACATCAATATGATCATCACGATCGGCGGCTTCCTGACGGCGCTCGGCGCGCTGGTCTTCGCGATCAACGTGATCCGCACGTTCCGCAAGGGTGAACGGACGACGGACCCGAACCCGTGGGGCGCTCACACGTTGGAGTGGGCGACGACCACGCCGCCGCAGGTCTACAACTTCGCGAACCTGCCGGTCGTGCGGAGCCGCGAGCCGATGTGGGACCACCCCGAGGAGATGCTCGCGCAGACGACCGGTGAGCCGAAGGCGCCGATCCACCTGCCTCCGCCGTCGTACTGGCCGATCTTCACGGCGGTCGGCGTCATCCTCGCGATGGCGCTGATGATGACGGGGAAGTGGTGGCCGCCGCTGATCGGGGCCGCGTGGGTCGGGATCGGGATCATCAACTGGGCCTACGAGCCGATCGACTGACAGCGGGCGAGCGGGACCCTAACAGGTAGGAGTCGACCTTGAACCATACAGCCGTTGCCCAGGGGCCGAACCAGCACCACACATCGACCGGGCTGCCGATGTTCAAGCTGGGCTTCTGGGTCTTCATCGGATCGGAGACGCTGCTTTTCGGCACGCTCATCTCGACGTACATGATCTATCGGGGCGAGAGCGTCACGGGCCCGTTCCCGAAGGACATCTTCTCGATCCCGTTGACGACGTTCAGCGCGTTCGTCCTGCTCATGAGCAGCCTGACGATGGTGCTCGCGCTCGCGGCGGTGAAGCGTGGGGACCGGAAGCTCGGGATGCGGTGGCTCCTGACGACCGCCGCGCTCGGCTCGGTCTTCCTCGGGTTCCAGGCGTACGAGTTCACGCACTTCGCCGCCGAGGGGCTCACCATGGGGAGCAACCTCTTCGGGTCGACGTTCTACCTGATGACGGGGTTCCACGGCGCGCACGTCTCGATCGGTGTCTTCTGGCTCCTGGCGCTCTGGCTCGAGGGGCTACGAGGCGGGCTCGGACAGGACAGTGCGGTTCGGGTCGAAGTCTGCGGGCTGTACTGGCACTTCGTCGACATCGTCTGGATCGCGATCTTCACGTTCGTTTACCTCTTCGAAGTCTGAGTGAGGGCGTATGGCGGAGCTAGGTACCGGCGGAAACGACACGATCGCGGCGAAGGAGCAGGCGGGCTCCGGTAACCGGCTGTACTGGCTGGTCGCGCTCGTCCTCACGATCCTGACGCTGGCCGAGGTCGCGGCGGTCCACATCCCGGCGCTCAATCCGGTGATCGTGCCGATCCTGGTCGTCCTCTCGGCCGTGAAGTTCGTGCTGGTCGTGATGTTCTACATGCACCTGAAGGGCGATCACCGGGTCTACACGGCGGTCTTCGTCGCGCCGCTGACCCTCGCGGTCGGCGCGGTGATCATCATGATGCTCATCATCTTCAAGGTGCTCGCATACGTCTGAGCGCGGCGCGCGTCCCGTCGCCCGGCCCGTACGCCGACCGGCGAGGCGGACCGGGCGCGGCGGACGCGGCCCGTGCGGCATCCGACGCGGCGCCGGCCCGAGGGTCGGCGCCCCTGTCGTCTTCCCCCCGTCTTTCTCCGGCTCCTCCCCTTCAGACCGGTTCCTCGAGGGATCGGCCGCGGAGCGCGTGGACCTCGCGCCGCAGGCGCGGGTGTTCGCCCCAGAGGTACGCGCCGATGACGATTGCGGCGAGCAGGTTCGCGACGGCGAAGGTCCACCAGCCGAGCGTCCCGAGGATCCAGCTCGCGAAGAGCGCGATCACGCCGATGAAGAGCGCCTCGAAGGTCGCGAAGAAGAGGACGAGCCCGAGGAGGAGGGGCGGCTGGTGTTCGGCCTGGACGACGAACGCGGCCGCGACCAGTCCGATCCCGACGAAGGCGGCGAGGTGGACGAGGGTGTAGCCGCCGACGGTCGCGATGCTGAGCTGGACCTCGGCGATCCCGCTCGCCTGGAGGAAGAGCGCGGACCCGAGCGCAGCGGGCGTGAAGAACGCGCCGTGCGTGAGGACGTCGAAGACGAAGAACCAGATCGCGACGACGGCTGCGCCGAGGAGTCCGGCGATGCTCCCCTCGCGCAGGGTCCGGTGTTCCGCGAACGCGGCCCACCACCGGAACGGCCGGTCCGCAGTCTTCGCGTAGAGGTACCCGATCAGGACGAGGCCGGCTAGGAGGTCGCCGGCCAGGACGTTCGGCCAGCCGAGCGCCCGGACGATGTTCCCGCTGGTGAGGAGGATGCCGGCGTAGAAGATCACGTCGAAGAGGAGGAACCCGACGACGAACCCGAGCAGGACGTTCGGCGCGGCGCCGATGCGGTCGAGCCCCCACGAGATGAGCACGCCGAGCAGCAGGAAGAAGGCATAGTGGACCGCGGTGAAGCCGAGGACCAGCGGGAGCGAGACGGTGACCGTCTCTCGTCCGAGCAGGATGTTCGCGATGAAGGCGGGGGTATGGAGCGGCCGTTTGAGGATCATATCGATCGCGAAGAACCAGACGGCCAGCGCGGTGGCGCCGAGGAACCCCGCGACGAGTCCACGGGCGATGATGGGTTGGAACCGTGCCACGTTGCCTCCTGGATGAGGGTGGGAACGGTAGCCAGCCGGCCGGTCGGGGCTACGCCCGCCGGCCCGCTCGTCGGGTACGGTCGCAAGGTTGCGCCCGCTCGCGGCGCCCGGCCGAGGCCGTGGCGCCGCAGCGTGTGTATGCAGATCCCGATCCCGGGCAGGAGCTGGACCGGACCGGGGCGCGGGCCGCGTCGGACCGGGTCGTCCGGCGGCCGTCGCTCAGGCGATTACCCCGGGGTCTTGTCCACGACCATGAGGATCAGGAGCGTCGGCAGGTAGATGATCGACCCGAAGAACAGCAGGCGTGCGTGCCGTTCGGTTCGACGGATCATCATCGCGGCGCCGAGCCCGGCAAAGGCGAGTCCGAGCACGAGGGCGCCGAAGAAGTAGATGCCGCCGGTCAGGCCGAGCAGCGTCGGGAGCAGGCTGACCGGCACGAGCGTCAGGGCGTACAGCGTCGCCTGGCGACCGGTGTGGCCGCCGTCGGGATCGAACACGCTGAGCATGGCGAACCCTCCGCTCCGGTAGTCGTCCCGGTAGAGCCAGGCGAGCGAGAGGAAGTGCGGGGGTTGCCAGAGGAAGAGGATCCAGAAGAGCGTCCACGCGGTCGCGTCGAACGGCGCGTCCGCGGCGGCCCAGCCGGCCAGGATCGGGAGCGCGCCGGGGATCGCGCCGACGAGCGTCGACAGCGTGGTCCGCCGCTTGAGCGGTGTGTAGATGAAGATGTAGCTGACCAGCGTGGCCGCGACCAGGAGCGAGGACATGGGGTTCACGAGGCGCGCGAGGTAGAGGAGCCCCGCCGCCGAGGTCACGATGCTGAAGGCGAGCGCCTCGGAGGGGAGGATCCGCCCGGACGGGATCGGGCGACCGCGGGTCCGGCGCATGCGCGCGTCGACGTCGCGTTCCCAGTACTGGTTCAGCGCGAGTGTGCCGCTCGCGGCGAGTCCGCTGCCGATGGCGAGGTGCACCAGCCGCACGTAGTCGAGCGGTCCGACGCTCGCGAGATAGTAGCCGGCGAGGGTCGTCAGGACCGTGAATCGCGCGAGCCCGGGCTTGCCGAGTTCGTGGAAGTCCCGGACCTTCGACCACCTTCGGTGCGAGCGGGCCCCGTGCGTCGCGGACCGGCCGCGTGTCTGCGCGGGTCCGCCCGTCTCCGTGGGCGCCATCACACTCTGGTTCACTGTCACTCCTGTATCTACCAGCCCTCGGAAAGTACGGCCGGCACCAGGAGCGCCGCCAGAGGTGGCGGCGGGGGGGCGACCAGCCATAGCCTTCCCGGTGTACGGCGGCTGCGCATTCGGCCGATGTTCCATAACCCCCATCCTGCGAATTGGATCCCACGCCCCGGGTCCGCTCGAGGCACGCGGGGCGCACGATCCAGACCAGGTCGCCGGGGCGCGGGGCGAGGTCGTCCCCGTCGGCGCCGCGGGCGCGCCCGCGCGCGGCCCTTGCATCGTCGCTCGTCGCGCGGTTACCATGCCAGAGCTTCTCACCCCCACCCTCAGCGAGGAGCCTTCCGGATGTCATCGAACCCTTCCCTGACCGACACGCTCGCGGAGTGGCCCGTCGTGAAGCAGGCGCTCGGCGCGGGCGAGGATGAAGCGTCGACGACCGGGCGGACGCGGCGGCTCCGGTCCCGGCTCGCCGGCGTCGAGAGCGTCGGCAGCATCTGCCCGTACTGCGCGGTCGGGTGCGCGACGCTCGTCCATCTGAAGGACGGCCGGGTCGTGAGCATCGAGGGTGACCCGGAGAGCCCGATCAACGAGGGGACGCTCTGCCCGAAGGGCGCGAACACCTTCCAGTACACGATCAATCCCCGGCGCCTGACGAAGGCGCTCTACCGGCGGCCGTACGGGACGGAGTGGGAGGAGGTCGAGCTGGAGTGGGCGATGGACCGGATCGCGGAGCGGTTCCGGGACACGCGGGACCGGACGTACCGGGCGACGGACGAGGAGGGCCGGAGCATCCGGCAGACGCCCGGGATCGCGTTCCTGGGCGGCGCGGCGCTCGACAACGAGGAGAACTATCTGATCAAGAAGTTCGCGGTCGGGGCCGGGGTCGTCCACGTCGAGAACCAGGCCCGCATATGACACTCGGCGACGGTCCCCGGTCTGGGGATCCCGCTCGGCCGTGGCGGCGCCACGACCTTCCAGATGGACCTGGCCAACGCGGACGCGCTCCTGATCATGGGCTCGAACTTCGCGGAGGCGCACCCGGTCGGGTTCCGGTTCGTGATGCGGGCGCGGGAGCGCGGCGCGGAAGTCATCCACGTTGACCCCCGCTTCACGCGGACCTCGGCGCACGCGACGCAGTACGTCCAGCTCCGCGCGGGCAGCGACCTCGCCTTCCTGGGCGGCCTGATCCGCTACGTCCTCGCGAGCGAGCGGTGGAACACCGACCCGTTCTTCCGCGAGTACGTCTTACACTACACGAACGCGGCCGTCCTCGTCGAGGAGGAATTCGAGGACGCCGAGGATCTGGGCGGCCTCTTCTCCGGGTGGGACCGGGAGGCCGGGCTCTACCAGCCCGATAGCTGGCAGTACGCGGGCGTCGAGCGGGTCGTCCGTCGCGCGCCGCGGGGCGAGCAGGAGGAGTTCGAGCGGCTGCGGACCGGACAGCCGATGAGCAGCCGTACGGGCCGGACGCGGGGCGGCCCGCCTCGCCGCGACGAGATGCTGCAGGACCCGCGCTGCGTCATCCAGATCCTGCGGCGGCACTTCGACCGCTACACGCCGGAAATGGTCGAGGAGATCTGCGGCGTCCCGTGCGCGAAGTTCATACGCGTCGCCGAGACGCTGCTCCGGAACTCGGGGCGCGAGCGGACGAGCGCGATCTGCTACGCCGTCGGCTGGACGCAGCACAGCACGGGCCCGCAGCTGATCGCGACGGCGGCGGTCCTGCAGCTCCTGCTCGGCAACATCGGCCGTCCGGGCGGCGGGATCCAGGCGCTACGCGGGCATGCGACGATCCAGGGTTCGACGGACATCCCGACGCTCTACGACCTGCTCCCCGGGTACCTGCCGATGCCCGCGGCGATCGACCTGCACGAGACGCTCGAGGACTACATCTGGAACGAGGGCGCGGAGCGCGGGCTCTGGGCGAACACCCGGAGCTACCTGGTCTCGCTCCTGAAGGCGTGGTTCGGCCGCGAGGCGACGGAGGAGAACGACTTCGCGTACGGGCTCCTGCCCCGGATCACCGGCGACCACTCGCACATGCCGATGTTCGTCGCGATGCACCACGGCGAGATCGAGGGGCTGATCCTGCTCGGCCAGAACCCGGCGGTCGGGGGGCAGAACGCGGGGTTCCAGCGCGAGGCGCTCGGCCGACTGAAGTGGCTCGTCGTGCGCGACATCTTCCCGATCGAGAGCGCGACCTTCTGGAAGGATTCGCCCGAGGTCCGGGCCGGGAAGGTGAGGCCGGAGGAGATCGGGACCGAGGTCTTCCTCCTCCCGGCGGCGACGGTCATCGAAAAGGACGGCTCGTTCACGAACACGCAGCGGCTGATCCAGTGGCACCACAAGGCGGTCGAGGCGCCGGGCGCCGCGCGGTCGGACGCGTGGTTCATCCACCACCTCCACCGCCGGGTCCGATCGCTTTACGAGGGCTCGACCGCGGAGCGCGACCGCCCGCTCCTCGCACTCACCTGGGACTACCGGGTCGAGGGGCCGCACGAGGAGCCGGTCATCGAGGACGTGCTCCGCGAGATCAGCGGGTACCGGCTCCCGGCGCGGGAGCCGTTGAGCAGCGCGACGGAGCTCCGGGCCGACGGGACGACGGCGTGCGGGTGCTGGATCTACTGCGGCGTGCACCCGGGCCGGAACCGGGCCGCGTCACGGGTGCGGGGCGACGGGTACATCGCGCCCGACTGGGGGTTCTCCTGGCCGAACAACGTGCGGATGCTCTACAACCGCTGCTCGGCGGACCCGTCAGGGCGCCCGTGGTCGGAGCGGAAGCGCTACATCTGGTGGGACGCGTCGCAGGGCCGGTGGGTCGGGAAGGACACGCCGGACTTCGCGCCGGAGAAGCGGCCGGACGACCCGGGCGACCCGGCGGCCGGCGGGCTCGCGGCGCACGCGGGCGATTCGCCGTTCGTCCTGAAGCCGGACGGTAAGGCGTGGCTCTACTTCCCATTCGGGATGAAGGACGGCCCGCTCCCGACGCATTACGAACCGTGGGAGACGCCGGTCCCGAACCTCCTCTACCCGGCCCGGAACCGGAACCCGATGACGAAGCTCTGGGACGTGGAGGGGAACCCGTACCACCGGATCGCGGACCCCGCGTACCCGTACGTCCTGACGACGTACCGCCTGACCGAGCACCACACGGGCGGCGGGATGACGCGGTTCAGCAGCTGGCTCGCGGAGCTCCAGCCGTGCGCGTTCGTCGAGTTGAGTCCGGAGCTGGCGGCGGAGAAGGGCGTCCGGACCGGCGACTGGGTCACGGTCGTCACGGCGCGGGGCGAGGCCGAGGCACGGGCGCTCGTCACCCGCCGGCTCAGGCCGCTCCGGGTCGCGGGGCAGGTGATCCACCAGATCGGGTTCCCGTGGCACTTCGGGCCCGCGGGGCTCGCGCACGGGGATTCGGCGAACGACCTGGTCGCGCTGATCGGCGAGCCCAACGTCACCATCCACGAGGGGAAGGTGCTGACCTGCGATCTACGGCCGGGCCGGGCCCGGCGGGGCGGCGGCGCGTGAACACACCGGTCGACGACTTCATCGAACGACGCCGCCCGGACGCCGGCGCGGGGCCGATCGGCGAGGCGGAGAAGACCGCCGGCGTCCGGATCACGCCCGGCCGCGCGTACGGCTTCTTCACGGACACCACGCTCTGCATCGGGTGCAAGGCGTGCGAGGTCGCGTGCAAGCAGTGGAACCAGCTCCCGGCCGAGGACTTCCGGTTCAAGGGCGCTTCGTACGACCACACCGTCGACCTCGGCGCCACGACGTGGCGGCACGTCCTCTTCATCGAACAGTTCGACGAAGGGCGTTTCCAGGGCGTGGGCGAGCACGGAGCGGAGGGTCCCCGAGCGGACGGGACCGGCGCGAGCGGGCCCGGAGCCGACGAGCCCGGAGCGGACGGGCTCGGCGCGGTCGGGATCGGAGCGGTCGGGATCGGAGCCGGGGCGTTCGAGCCCTGGGCGAACCTCACCACGAGCGAGGCGTGGGCGGCGCCGGGGCAGCGGTGGCTCTTCATGTCGGACGTCTGCAAGCACTGCGTCCACGCGCCGTGTCTGGAGGCGTGCCCAACGGGCTCGATCATCCGGACCGAGTTCGACTCCGTCTACGTCCAGCAGGACGTCTGCAACGGCTGCGGCTACTGCGTCTCCGCGTGCCCGTTCGGCGTCGTCGAGGTCAGCAAGGAGACGGACGGCAAGGCGCACAAGTGCACGCTCTGCTACGACCGTCTCAAGGATGGGCTCGAACCCGCGTGCGCGAAGACCTGCCCGACCGACTCGATCCAGTTCGGCGCCGTCGACGAACTCCTGGAGCGTGCACAGGCGCGCGTCGCCGAGCTCCGGTCCCGGGGGATCCCGGCGTACCTTTACGGCACGAACGGCGTGCTCGAGGACGGGTGCGACACGACGGCGCTGAACGGGCTGAACGCGTTCTTCCTGCTGATCGACCGTCCGGAGGTCTACAACCTCCCACCGGTCGCGCGGCGCCCCTCGAACAACACCCTTGTCGCCCTCGCGGCGGGCGCGGCCGCGGCCGTGGCGCTGGCCGGGCTGACGTTCCTGGCGTTCGCCGGCGGAGGCGCCGGGCGAGCGGGCGGGAGGTCATGGTGAGCGGGCGGGAGATCACGGCGAGTGGGAGGGAGGTGCCGTTGAGCGAGGGGCGGGCCGCAGGCGCGCCGGTCCATTCGCCCGTGAAGCCCGCGCCGTGGGAGCCGTACATCCCGGTCTATTTCTGGTTGGGCGGGATCTCCGCCGGGAGCTGGCTCGCGGCGACGGCGGAGGACGTGGCGGGCGAGAACGACCGCGCGCTGATCCGGGCCGGCCGCTACCTGTCGCTCCTGACGCTGGCCGGCGGGACGGTCCTCCTGATCGCGGACCTCGGGCGGCCGGAGCGATTCCTGAACATGCTCCGGATCGTGCGGCCGCGCTCCGCCATGAGCCTGGGCTCGTGGGGGCTCACGCTGTACGGCGGCGCGGCCGGTGCGGCGGGCGCGCTCCAGCTCCTAGAAGACGGATTCCCGGTCCGGTCCGAGCGGCTGGCCGCGTGGTCGCGCGGCCGGCTCGGCCGGGCGATCCACCTCGCGGGCCTGCCCCTCGCGCTCTTCGTCGGCGGCTACACCGGCGCGCTCCTCGCCTCGTCGTCGACGCCGGCGTGGGCCGCGCGCCGCACGGTTCTGGGCCCGCTCTTCCTCGCGTCGGCGGCGTCGACCGGGTTCGCGGCGGTCGCGGCGGCGCTCGAGGCGACGGGCCGGGCCTCGCCCGGCGTCCGGCGGCGGCTCGCACGGGCCGAAGCCATCGCCCTGGCCGGCGAGGCCGCGGTCCTCGCCGTGGACCGGGCGAAGGCGACGACGCTCCCCTCCAGCGCCGCGGCGACGAGGGCGGAGCGGCTGGGCCGCGGCCTGATCGTCGCCGCCGGGATCGCGCTCCCGCTGGTGATGAACGTCGCCCGAGCGTTCGCGCCGGAGCCCGGACCGCCGGCACGGCCGCGGGCGATCCGGCCCGCACGCTTCGGCGCCCGGCGCTCCCGCGCGGTTGGGGGCTCCGGACCCTCCCGCCCCGACGGAGGCTCCGGGCGCTCCCGCCCCGACCGAGGCTCTGGGCGCACCGGCCCGGGCACCGGGTCCGCACTCTCCGGGCTCGTCGCGGCAGGGTTCACCCTGGCCGGCGGCCTCGCGCTCCGCTACCTCATCACCCGGGAAGGGTACCGCTCCGCCGCGATGCCCGGCGATACCTGGGCGTACGCCGGCGGGCCGGCGAAATCGGCGGGCGCGGGCGACGGGGCGGGAGGAGGTGGCGCGTGACGGCCGAGCTCGTCGGTCGGATCACGATCGTTCAGGAGGACCGGATCCGGGTCATGGCCGACGACGGCCGGGGCTACCTCTTCGTCGTCCGCAAGCGCGTCGCGTCGCTCGACGAGCTGGAACGGTGGCGCGACCTTGGCATCCCGGTGCGGGTCCGGTACACGGGGATCCCGGACGCCGGCGCGGTCGCGGACGCCGTCGCGCCGCTCAGGGCTGAGGGCTGAGCCATCGGCGATGTCCGGGCGCTGCCTGTCCGGGCGCCGTGCGCCGACACGGTTGCTCCGACGCGGTTGCGACGACGCACTCCGCACCGCAGCTTGTCTGGCGGAAAATGGATCAGGAGGGAGCGATGCGGGTGGAGAGGGGCTCGCGGAGGGCTGAGGAGATGGCGGGGGCGTTCGGTGTGACGGAGGGACGCGGGCGGATCCGCGTGTTCGGGCTTCTGTGCACGCTGGGCGTCACGCTGGCCGCGGCCGCCGCGTGCGGCCCGTCGCCTGCGCCGGAGGCGCCGGCCCCGCAGGTGCCGCCCCCCGTGGCGGTCGCGGAGACGGCGTTCGTCCGGTACGCGGTCGAGCCGGTCCCGGTCCCGAACGCGTTCCGGGCCGCGGTCGCGCGGGGGACGCGGACGCTGGACGGCCGGCCGGGCCGGCGGTACTGGCAGCAGGAGGTCGAGTACCGGATCGCGGCCGAGCTGGACCCGTCGACGGCGATGCTGTACGGCCAGGAATCGGTCGCGTACCACAACCGTTCGCCGGACACGCTCCGGGTCATGGTCTTCCACCTCTACCAGAACCTCTTCGCGGAGGGCGTTCAGCGGACGCGGACCGTCCCGGTCACGGGCGGGATGACGCTCGAGCGCGTCGCGGTCTCAGGGATGGAGGCGCGGGAGGTCGTGCCGGGCGGGGCCCGGCCGGGCGAGCCGGCGTACACGGTCGACGGGACGCTGATGTTCCTCCTCCTGCCGCGGGCGCTGCCGCCGGGCGACAGCGTCGTCATCGACGTCGACTGGCGCTTCGAGGTCCCGCCGCAGGGCGCGCCCCGGACCGGCCGGATCGGGAACGAGCTCTTCTCCGTCGCGCAATGGTACCCCCAGGTCGCGGTCTACGACGATGTCGAGGGGTGGCACACCCGTCCGTACCTCGGGAACGCCGAGTTCTACCTCGAGTACGCCGACTTCGACGTCTCGCTGACCGTGCCCGAGGGGTGGATCGTCGCCGCGACGGGCGAGCTGCAGAATCCGGACGAGGTCCTGACCGACCCGGTCCGGGCCCGGCTGCGCCGGGCGCTGGAGACGGACGACGTCGTCCATGTCGTGACGGCCGCGGACCTCGGCCCGGGCAACGCGACGCAGCAGGCGCCGGGCGGTCAGCTGACCTGGCGCTTCGTCGCGCGCGGGGTCCGGGACTTCGCCTTCTCGACCTCGGATCGGTACCTCTGGGACGCGACGCGCGCGATCCTGCCCGACGCGGACGGCGACGGCCGTGACGAGGTCGTGCCGGTCCACGCCTTCTACCGGCCGCGTGCCCGGAGTTGGCGCGAGGCGGCGCGGTACACGCGCCACGCGCTCGAGTTCTTCGCCGAGCGGTACCACCCGTACGTCTATCCGCAGATGAGCTCGGCCGAGGGGCCGGTCGGCGGGATGGAGTACCCGATGCTCGTCTTCGTGCGCGACTTCCCCGACGCGCGATCGCTGTACTCGGTCATCGCGCACGAGGTCGCGCACCAGTGGTGGCCGATGATGGTCGGGAACAACGAGCAGTTCTTCGCCTGGCAGGACGAGGGCCTCGTGACGTACATCGAGAACCTCGCGGTCGAGGACTTCTTCCCGGGCGCGGACGGATTCCAGGAAGACGTGCTCCGCTACCTCTCCGTCGCCGGGAGCGACGCGGAGGTGCCGATGATGCGCCACGGCGACCTGTACGGGATCTACGCGCTCTTCGCGGCGGCCTCGTATTCGAAGCCGGCGACGCTGCTCCGCGCGCTCGGCGTCGTGCTCGGCGAGGACACGCTGCGGCGCGCGCTCCGGGAGTACACGGAGCGGTGGTTCCTCAAGCACCCCTATCCACTCGATTTCTTCAACACCGTCGAGTCGGTCGCGGGCCGGGATCTGGACTGGTTCTGGTACCCGTGGTGGTACGAGACGGCGGTCATGGACCAGGCGATCGCGGACGTCGCGGTCGAGGCGGCCGACGGCGGCGAGCGGGTCGTCGTGACGGTCGAGGACCAGGGCGATGCGCCGATGCCGGTGATCCTGGTCGCGACGACGACGACGGGCGAGACGCGCAGGGTCGTGGTCCCGGTCGAGGTCTGGCAGGGCGGCGCACGACGTTTCACGCAGACGATCGAGGTCCCGGGCGCGGTCGCGCGGGTCGCGATCGACCCCGAGGGGCTCTTCCCGGATGTCGACCGTTCGGACAACATCTGGGAGCGGGGCGGGACCGACGGCGGCAACTGAGCGGGATGCGACCGTTCGGCCGCCGGCGCAGCCGCCTTGCCCCCCGGTTCCGGCACGCGCCGGCGCTCCTCGGGTGCGCGCTCGTCCTGGTCACGGCCGGGTGCTCGATCCCGCGCTGGCCCGTGGAGGGCGCGATCAGCTCGCCGTTCGGGCTGCGGATGGACGGGCTCCGGCCCCGGGTCCACCGGGGCGTCGACATCCCGCTCCCGGAAGGGACGCCGGTCCGGGCGATGGGGCCCGGCCGCGTCACGCACGCCGGGTGGATGCGGGGCTACGGGATCGCGGTGATCATCGAGCACGGTTCCGGGATCGTCTCGCTCTACGCGCACCTCTCGGAGGCGTCGGTCCGGGTCGGGCAGGAGGTCGGCGGACGGGAGGTCATCGGCCGTTCCGGGCGGACGGGGAGGGTGACCGGTCCTCACCTGCACTTCGAGGTCTGGCGTCGCGGCCGGCCGCAGGACCCGGTCCCGTTCCTGGGCGGGCCGCCGCCGCGGCGCTCCTGACTCAGGCCCCGGGCCGGGGGGGCGCCGCCGCGATGGGGAGCGTGTCCCGGTCTTCCAGGACCCGCCGGGGATTCTCGGAGAGGAGGGCCCGGGCCTGTCGGTCCAGCCCACGGCGTGCGAGTGCGTTGCCGACGTCACGGGGCGAGACGGGCCGCGCATCGGCGTGGTGGTCGGTCCCGATGAGGTCGATGAGCCCTTCGTCGAGGAGCCTCCACGCCAGCTCGGCGATCGCATCGCCGTAGCCGCCGAGCACGCTTCCGCCGTTGAGCTGGAGCAGGCCTCCGGCCTCCTTCCAGCCGCGGATCTCGTCCAACCCGACGCGCCCGCCGTTGCGGCGGTAGCGCTCGGGGTGCGCAATGATCGCGCGCCGGCCGCTCTCGAGCGTCGACCGCACGACGCCGAGCGGGTCCTCACCGAGATCGAACCCGAATTCGATGAGCGCGTACCGCGTCCCGGCGTACCCGACGCGCGGCTCACGGAACAACTTCCTCGCCGTGTCCGGGTCCGGAACGAGGATCTCCTGGCCGAAGACGAGGTCGGGCACGTCGTCGCGTTCACCGCACAGGCGGTCGAGCTCCTGGAACGCCGTCTCGAGGCGGTTCAGCCGTTCGTCCAGCGCGCCGGGCTCGTGGACGATCCTCGCGTCGAGGTGAGGGCTGACGGCGAGACGGGTTACGCCGGCGGCGGCGAGCGCCTGGAGATGGCGCAGGGATTCGGATGGGCAACGCGCGCCGTCGTCCACGCCGGGGACGAGGTGGTTGTGGATATCGGCGAGGTCCGTCAGATCGAATGCGTTCATCGGCTCCTGTGGTTGGAGGCCCGGACAGCGGCGCCCGACGAGGTCCAGGACTGCACGACCCGTGCGCGCCGTCCGGAGCACGCGATCCATCTTGATTCCGCGGGAACGGGCGAGTAATCTTGGGATCGCCCCGGCCCCGATCCCGAACCGAGGCCCATGGGAACACGCCTTGCCGACCGGCTGCAAGCCAATGAAACCGGTGGTGCTGCAGCCGGATCCCCGGAGCCCGGCCTCGCCGTTCCCGGCGAGCCGACACCCTCGCCCCTCCCCATGACCGGAAGCGTTCCCCTCCCATCCGATCTGCTCGTCGCCGCTGCGTCCGCGGCCGTGGCCGCGACGGTCGAAGCGCTCGGGCTCCCGACGTTCGCGCTGTCGCCGCTCCTCGTCTTCGCAGCGTCGCGTGTGGCGTGGCGAGGCGGTGTCCGCCGAGGCGCGCTCGCAGCCGGTGTTGCGTTCGTCCTCTATGCGGCCCTGACCGTTCTCCCGGACGGTGCGGACCGGATCACGGGCGAGTGGGTCGCGGCTATCGCGGCGCAGGGCGCAGCCCTCCTGACGGCCGCGTGGATCGTGGGCGCGCGGCGCGCGCGCGTCGATGCCGGATTCGTCAGCGCCCGCCGCGAGGCCGACGCCGCGGGCGGGTCGCGCTCGGGGCCGCCGGGCCGGCACGTCTCGTCCGTTGGGACGGAAGAGCTGCTCGAACGGTACCGCCTCATCGGCCGCGCGACGAACGACACGATCTGGGACTGGGACATCGTGACGAACAAAGTCATCTTCAACGAGGCCGCGCACACGATGTTCCGGTACGAGGCCGAGGAGGTCGGCGGCGAAGAGGACTGGATCTCGAAGCGGATCCACCCGGAGGATCGGGACCGTGTTCGCCAGGGGTTCGAGCGGGTCTTCGCGAGCGGCGAGGACGCGTGGTCGGACGAGTACCGGTTCCGACGGGGCGACGGCTCCTACGCGGTGGTCCACGATCGCGGCTACATCGCCCGTGACGAATGGGGCCGGCCGGTCCGGATGGTCGGCTCGATGCGCGACATCACGGAGGAGCGTTGCGCGCAGGAACGGCAGCGCTTCCTGGCCGAAGCCAGCCGCGCGCTCGCGGCGTCGCCTGACTACGAGGAGATGCTGCACACGCTCGCGCGGCTCCCGCTCGCGGGCTTCGCGGACTATTGTGCGGTCGACATCGTCGACAGCGTCGGCGTGCTCCGACGGATCGAGGCCGGCCACCGGCTGGCGGAGAAGGATGAACTGATCCGGGAGCTGAATCGTCGCTACCCCCCCACGCCCCACAGCAGGCCCACGGTCGCCGGTGTCTTCACGTCGGGCGAGTCGGCGCTCTTCACGGAGTTCCCGCGGGAGTACCACGAAAAGGTCGCGGTCGACGACGAACACCTCCGGCTCCTGCGCGCGGTCGGCATCCGCTCCGCGATGGTCGTTCCGATCATGGCGCGGGGCCGGACGCACGGCGTGCTCACCCTCGCGGTGACCGAATCGGACCGCCGCTACGGGCCGGAGGACCTGGCGCTGGCCGAGGACCTGGCGAGCCGGGCAGCGCTCATGCTGGACAACGCGAGGCTGCTCCGGGAAGCCCAGCAGGCGAGCCGAGCGAAATCCGAGTTCCTGGCCGTCATCTCCCACGAGTTCCGGACGCCGCTGATGGCCGTCATCGGGTACGCCGACCTCCTCGCCGCGGAGATCGCGGGCCCAATCAACGCCGCACAGCTCGAGAAGCTCGATCATATCCGGTCCAGCGCCTGGCACCTGTCGGGTCTGATCGAGGAGATCCTGATCTTCGCGCGGCTGGAGGCTGGGCGGGTGCAGGTCCGGCACGAGCCTGTCGATGTCGCGGCGATGGTGCGCGACGCCGTCGCCCTCGTCGAACCCGCCGTCGGGCTGAAGCCGATCGAGTTCCGGGTCCGCCTCCTCGACGGGCCGCTCGAGATCCGGACGGATCCGTCCAGCCTCCGGCGGATCCTGCTGAACCTCCTCTCGAACGCGGTCAAGTTCACGGACGAGGGCGCGATCGAGGTCGCCGGCGCGCTGGCCGACGGGGCGCTCGTCCTGGAGATCAAGGACACCGGGATCGGGATCGACGCACAGCACCTGCCCCAGCTCTTCGACCCGTTCTGGCAGGTCGACCAGTCGCCGACCCGGCGGGCGGGCGGGACGGGCCTCGGGCTGACCGTCACGCGCCGGCTCGCGCGCGGCCTCGGCGGCGACGTCGAGGTCGAGAGCACGCCCGGCCGCGGGAGCACGTTCCGCGTCCGGATCCCGACCGCGAGCCCGACGACGGAGGGCCAGATCATCGAGGTCGCGGCCGGGGCGGGGATCTCCGGCGCCGGACACCGGGTCGGGAGCGGGGTATCGGACCCGGTCCGCGACTGAGGGCGGCCGCATCGACCCCGCACGGACGCCGGGAAGCCCCGGGCGATGGTGCGGGCGTCGAGGGCCCGGCGGGGGAGGCCGGTGCGGGCTACGCGGGGAAGACACCGCGGGCGAGTTCCTCCTGGGCGAGGGTCGCGCCGCGGAGCACGGGCCGGCGGCCGGTCCAGCGTCGCTCGAGGAAACGATCCAGGTGCGTTCGGGTCTGGGCGGGCGTCCAGCCGAGGAGCTCGGCCATGATGTGGGCGGCCGGCGCCGCGCAGTCGAGCCCGTCGCACGAGCCGGCGGCGAGGTGCACGTGGCGGTACAGATCCTCGAGCGTGCGGCAGCCTTCGACGCGGACGGCGTACCGGACCTCGGCGCTCGTCACGGCCTCGGCCCGGCAGATCGGCGCGAGGTCGCCCGCATCGGCGCCGCCGAGCGCGTCGTGCAGGCGGGTCCCGAGCCGGCGCCAGACGCGCTCGAGTGCGGCGGGCGGGAGCGGGATCTCGCGGGCGAGCGCGCGGAAATCCGGTTCCGGGCCGGCGCCGGGGAGCGGGCGGGTCCCGGTCGTACAGCGGACGGCGGGGCGGCCCAGCTTCTCGAGGACGCGGTCCGTCGCCTCCTCCGCGAAGAGGCGGTAGGACGCGAGCTTGCCGCCGGCGAGGGAGAGGAGGCCGGCGACGCCGTCGCGGGCTTCGTGGTCGATGACCTCGTGGCGGCGAGAGAGTTCGTCGGCGTCGAGGCCCCACTCGAAGATCGTGTTCCGGACGCCGGCCCAGGCGCGTAGCGGGCGCCAGCGGCGGGCCTGCGGGATCGCGCGGGCCGCGGCCTCGATCACGTACTCGACCTCGTCGTTCGTGACCTCCTCGCCGACGCGGGCGGGGTCGCCGTAGAAGTCGTCGTCCGTGGTCCCGACGATCGTCTCGGCACCGTGCGGCACGAGGAAGAGCGTCCGCCCGTCCACGCCTTCGAGGATCAGGCCGTAGTTGCCGATCCTGCGCTCGAAGGTCACGTGGATCCCCTTCCCCGGGCGCAGCGCGACGGTCGCGCCGGCGAGCGCCGCGATCCGGCCGGCCCACGGGCCGCCGGCGTTGAGCACGATCCTCGCCTCGACGTCCCGTTCGCGCCCCGTATCGGCCTCCCGGACCCGGACGCCGCGCACGGTGCGGCCGGTGAGGAGGAAGTCGACGACCTCGGTGTGCGGGAAGAGGTCGGCGCCGGCCTCGCGGGCGTCGAGCGCGTTGAGCGCGGCGAGGCGGTAGGCGTCGACGCCCCACTCGTCGAGCGTGAGTGCGCCGGTCACGTCGGGCGCGAGGCCGGGCTCGATCCGGAGCGCCTGCTCGCGGTCGAGGCGGGCGTGGCGGAGCCCGCCCTTGAGGCGGCCGTAACGGTCGTATGCGGAGAGGAACGCGTCGAGCGCCTCGCGCATGAACGGGCCCTGGCGGAAGAGCGGCCAGAGGAACGGGATGCGGAAGGTCAGGTGAGGCGCGATCGCCCGGACCCTCGCGGCGTCGACGGACGAGGTCCGCGTCGTCGGGATGTCGTAGAGCAGGTAGCGCATCCCGCCGTGGACCATCCGGGTCGAGGCGCCGGTCGTCGCGCACCCCCAGTCTTCGCGCTCGAAGAGTGCGACGCGCAGGCCGCGCAGCGCCGCGTCCCGGGCGACGCCGGCACCATTGATGCCGCCGCCGATGATGGCGAGGTCGTAGAGCATGGTCCTCGCAGTATAGCGGGGCGGGTGTGGGGCGTCCACCGGGGCGGGCCAGGCGGGCGCGCCGCGGCGGGCTGGCCGGATGAAACAACGGTGGGGTGGCCGGGCGTAGTACGAAGAGGCGGCGGGGGCGTGGCCGGCGAGCGCGGCGGTGCGGTGCGGGGCCGGGCGCGCGTGCACATGCAGTGAAAGGCCTGTGGACCGGGGACGGGGAGGGTGGGGCGCGGGGTTCCGAGGGCGTGAGGAGAACGATGGCTGAACCTGTCGGGAGGAGGACGGACGAGCTGAGGGCGCGGCACCGGCGGATCCGCGCGGCCGGACTCCTGGCCTCGCTCGGCCTGCATCTGCTGCTGTTCCTCATACTTCTGCTCCTCGGCGGGCCGCGCGCGCCTCGTTCGCCGTACGCGGCGGCCGGTCCCCGCTCCGGCGATGACCGCGCGGCGCCGACGGGCGGGGGGATGCAGGCGCTGAACCTCGTCATCACGTCGCCGCGGCCGGAGGTCCCGCGGGTGCCGGCGCCGATCCCGGTCCCGGTCCCGGAAGTCGTGGTCGAGCCTGAACCGGACCCGGTCCCGGCGATCCCGGCGCCGGACGAGATCCCGGCCCTGACCCCGGGCGTCGCGGGTCGCGACGCCGGCGCCGAGCCGGGCTCGGGCATCGAGGGCGGCGACGGCCGCGGGGATGGCGGGACCGACCTGGAGGGCCGGTTCCGTGTCGTCCCGCCGACGCCGCGGGGGCTGATCCTGCCGCCCTCCGACCGGCCGAGCCGGGTCCGGGGCCGGGAGGTCACGGTCTGGGTCTTCGTCGATGAGCAGGGCCGCGTCGTCGCGGACTCGACTCGCCTGCTCCCCACCACCGGCGACTCCAAGTTCGATGACCGGCTGAAACGCCACGCCGCGGAGTGGGTCTTCGAGCCCGCGCGCCGGAGCGGTCAGGCGATCGCGGAGTGGTTCCGGTACACGATCAGCCTCTAGCACGCAGCGCACGCCATCGTATTGACAGCGGCGGGGAAAACGCGAAGCATTAAGGATCGGTCCACCAACCAGGGAGAACCATGTCGATGCTGCTTCCGCTCCCCCGTCTACGTTCACTCGTGTTCGTGGCGGCCCTCGCGACGTCGTGCGCGCCGGCCGCCGTTTCTCCGCCCCCGTCCGCGACGGTCCCGTCCACGGGCGTTCCGACGCCCGAGCAAGTCCTCGGCTTCCGCGTCGGCGCGGACGGCCACCTCGCGGAGTGGGCCGCGATCACGGACTACTTCGAACGGCTCGCCGCCGCGTCGCCGCGGGTACGGCTCGAGCGGATCGGAGAGACCGTCGAGGGCCGGCCGATGCTGCTGGCGGTGATCTCATCGCCGTCGAACATCGCCCGGATCGATGAGATCCGCCGTACGCAGGCCCGGCTCGCCGACCCGCGCGGGCTCTCGGACGAGGAGGCCGAGCGGCTCATCGCCGACCAGCCGGCGGTCGCCTTCATCGGCGCCGCGCTCCACGGCAACGAGATCATGGGTACGCAGATGGCGATGGAGTTCGCGTACGACCTGGTCACGGACCCGGAGCTGACCCGCGCGCTCGAGGACGTCGTCGTGCTCCTCGTGCCGGGGATGAACCCGGACGGGCTCGACATCACGCGTGACTGGTGGCTGCGGACCCGCGGCACGCCGCACGAGGGCGCGCCGATGCCGTGGCTCTATCACCATTATACGGGTCACGACAACAACCGTGACTTCTTCATGATCACGCAGCCCGAGACGCAGGCGGTCACGCGCGTCCTCTACGAGCAGTGGTTCCCTCAGCTCGTCTGGGACGTGCACCAGATGGGCAACCGCGGCGCCCGTTTCTTCATCCCTCCCTTCGCGGACCCGCTCAACCCGAATCTGGACCCGCTGATCGTCCGGATGACGAACCTGGTCGGCGTGCAGATGGCCGCGGACCTGACGGCCGCGGGCAAGACGGGCGTCTCGCACCAGCAGACGTTCGACCTGTGGTGGCACGGCGGCGGTCGCACGGTCCCGGCGCGGCACAACATGATCGGGATCCTGTCGGAGGCGGCCAGCGCGAACTACGGCGACCCGATCTACCAGGAACCGGACGCGCTGCGTCAGCCCGAGCTCGGCTCGATGTTCCCGGAGCCATGGCCCGGCGGGTGGTGGCGTCCGCGCGACATCGTCGAGTACGAGCTGATCGCCGGCCGGTCGGTCGTGCAGCTCATGTCGCGTCAGCGCGAGCGTTTCATCCGGAACTGGCTGGCCGTGACGCGCCGGCAGATCGAGCTGGGCAGGCGGGGCGATCCGTTCGCGTACGTGCTCCCGGTCGAGCAGCGCGACCCGTTCGCCGCGGCCGAGCTGCTGCGCGTGCTGCGCCGCGGCGGCGCCGAGGTCCACCGTGCGCGTTCGGCCTTCACGGCCGGCGGGCGCGAGTACCCGGCGGGGACGCACGTGGTCCTGCTCGCCCAGCCGTTCCGCGTGCACGTCAAGGATCTGCTAGAGGCCCAGCGCTACCCGGACCGGCGGCACTACCCGGGCGGGCCGCCGATCCCGCCGTACGACCTCGCGGGCTGGACGCTGCCGCTCCAGATGGGCGTCGATGTGCACACGATCGCCTCGCCGTTCCCGACCGGCGCGCTGGAGAAGGTCGACTCGATCGCGACGCCGGCCTTCGCCGTCGCGGGGCGGAGCGGCGGCGCGGTCGCGCTCGACGCGGGCTCGACCGGCACGTTCCGCGCGATCTTCGAGGTGCTGCGCGACGGCGGACGGGTCACCTTCGCGGGTTCGGCCTTCGAGGCCGGCGGCCGGAGCTGGCCGGCCGGGACGCCGGTCGTGAGCGGCGTCCCGGAGATCGGCGAGCGCGCGGCACGCTGGGCCCGGACGCTGGGCACCGCCGCCGCTCGCCTGGACGCGCCGCCGGCCGGCGGCCGGACGATCGACCGGCTCCGCGTCGCGCTCTACAAGCCGTGGACCGCGTCGATGGACGAGGGCTGGACGCGCTGGCTCTTCGAGCAGTGGGGCGTGCCGTTCGACACGATCGACAACACCGTCGTCCGCGCCGGCGGGCTCGGCGCGCGTTACGACGCGATCGTCGTCCCCGCGATCAGCTACCGTCAGCTGATGGACGGGTACGGCGACCGTGCGCACCCCGATTACGCGGGCGGCATCGGCGCCGAGGGCGCGGCCGCGCTCAAGGCGTTCGTCGAGGGCGGCGGCACGCTCGTGCTGCTGGACGCGTCGCTCGAGTTCGCGATCCGCGAGCTCGGCGTCCCGGTTCGCGACGTCCACGCCGGGCAGACCGGCGACGAGGCGAGCCGCTGGTACGCGCCGGGCTCGCTGCTGAAGGTCGAGTGGAACGGGTCGCACCCGCTCGCGAGCGGGATGCCCGAGACGGGCGCGGTCTTCTACGCGCGGAGCCCGGTCCTCGAGGTCGAGCCGGGCGCGGAGGGCGTGACGGTCGTCGCGCGCTACCCGGAGCGCGGGGAGATCCTGCTGAGCGGGTACGCGCAGCACGCCGAGAAGATCGCGGGCAAGGCCGCGCTCGTCGAGGCCGAGATCGGACGGGGCCGGGCCGTGCTCTTCGCGTTCCGGCCGCAGCACCGGGCGCAGCCGTACGAGACGTTCAAGCCGCTCTTCAACGCGCTGCTGCGCGGCGAGGGCAGCGTCTCGGTCTCGGCGGCGACGCGCCCCGCGTCGCGTTAGCGTCCGCGGCCCCGACGTCTATTCCACGACCGCCGCCGGGCGGTGTCGGCCTTCGGGCTGATGCCGCCCGGCGGCGCGTGCTATGAGGATCGCGGCGGCCACGATGAGCGCGATCCCCGCGACCTGGTCGAGGGCGAGCGCCTCGCCCAGGATGAACACGCCGAGGAGCGTGGCGACGACGGGCTCGGCCGTCGCCAGGATGCTGGCCGTCCCGGCCGGGAGGTGGCGGAGCGCGCGGTTGTAGATCGCGTACGCCGCGAGCGTCGGCAGCAGGCCCATCAGGAGGAAGGCCGGGATGTGCGCGGGGTGCGCGAGGATCGGGCGCCACGGCGGCGCGAGCGCGGAGAGGGCGATGGCGCCGAAGAGGAAGGCGAGCATCACGGTCTCGACCGGGTCGTGGTCGCGGACCGCGAGCTTCCCGAAGATCGTGTACATCCCGTACGTCAGCCCGGACAGCAGCCCGTAGCCGAGCGCGGCGGCGGAGATCGACGCGCCGCCGGAGAGGAGCGCACGGAGCGCGCCGGTCACGAGGAAGACGCCGGCGAGGACCATCCCGAGCGCGGCGAGCCGGGCGCGGCTCAGCGCCTCGCCCCCGAAGAGCCGCGAGATGACGACGACGAACGCGGGCGCCGTGTAGAGGAGCGCGACCGAGATCGCGACGGTCGTGTGCTCGAGCGTCGCGAAGTAGGCCCACTGGAAGAGCGCGATGCTGATGAATCCGTAGAGGACGAACAGCGGCAGGTCGCGCGCCCGCACGGAGAGCCGCCGCCGGCGTGCGCCGACCCACAGGACGAGGCCGATGAAGCCGATGGCGGCGCGGATCGCGGCCAGCTCGAGCGGCGTGATCCCGAGCGGGTAGAGCAGCCGCGCGAAGAGGCCGAGCGTGCCCCAGAGCGACGCGGCCGTCACGACCATCGCGCCGCCGAGGAGCGGGCGCGGCGAGGCGTTGCTCATCGCCCGCTCCGCCCGTTGCGGCCGCGCCGGGCCGGCGGCGCGGCCGGGCGCTCAGCCCGTAGCGAGCCCGGCCCCGGCGGGCCGAACGGCTCGCCGGGACGACGAACGATGGTGGACACCGCTACTTCCGTCCGAGCGCGGCCCAGGCCTCGGCACGCTCGAGGTGCCGGTCCGCACTCGCGGTGTCGCCGAGCATCGCGTGGACGTTCGCCGCGCCGAAGTGCGTGAAGTAGTAGTAGAACGGGATGCTCTTCGTCGCCACATCGACCCAGTGGTTCCACTCGTCCGGGACCCCGCCGCGGTGCACGAAGACGTTCCAGAGGAGCGAGTCCGTACGCGGCAGGTCGATGTACGGGCCGAGGAGCTGGCCGAGCTCGCCGGGCACGGCGTGGATCCCGCGCTCCGGGTCGGGCTCGACCGGACCGTTGTTCAGCTTCAGCGCGAAGCCCTGACGGATCAGGTACGGCCCGAGCCCGACCGCGTCGTACGCCTGCGTCGTGGACGCGAAGTAGATCGGCCGGTCGCCGAGCGCGTTCTGGACGATGTGCAGCAGGAACACGTCCGCCGGCGGGAGGAGCCGCTCGCCAGGGACCGTGAATTCGAGCTGGTCCGCCTTGATCCGGATCGGGTCGCGGATCAGGAACGCGTACGGGTTCGCGCTGAACCGTTCCGTGATGTCGTCGATCTCCTCCTCCGACAGCGCGAAGATCGAACGGGTCGGCGCCTGCACGCCGCCCGCGGGCGGATCGATCGGCTCGCCCGGCCGGTCCGACGGGAGCGGCGCGGGCGGGTGCGTCGAATAGAAGGCCGGCGCGAGCTCGGGCCGGAACCGCCGCTGGCAGAGGATCCGCGTGGGGTCATCGTCCTCGCTCACACCCGGCGGGCACGGCGTCGTGAGCTGGCGGAGCTGCTTCGCGTACCACGGCGTGTTCAGGTAGCTCATGACGATGACCGTCACGTCCCGGCGGATGCCCTCGACCTCCTGGAGGTACCAGAGCGGGAAGGTGTCGTTGTCGCCGTTCGTGAAGAGCACGCCGTACGGCTCCACGCTCTGGAGCAGGTTGTACGCCCAGTCGCGGGCGACGTAGTCGTGCGCCCTCGTCGCCCAGCTCCAGTTCAGGATGAGCGGGAGGAACGCGAAGGCGAGGACGGGCGACGCCGCCGCGTAGCGGCGCGAGGCGAGTGCGGACTTCGCCCGGCCGAGCCGTTCGGCGAGCGCCTGCCAGAGCGCGGCGATCCCGACCCCGGCCCAGACGCCCCAGACGCTGAACCCGACGATGAAGAAGTAGTCCCGCTCACGGACCTCGCGCCACTCCATCGGGATCTGCTCGCGGGAGCCCCAGGTGTACCCGTACTTGAAGTTCAGGTAGAAGGTCAGCCCGAGCGAGAGCGTCGCGAAGAGGACGGCGATGTACGCCCAGCTCGTGCGGTCCTTCCGGTAGTGCGTCCACGCGCCGAAGAGCCCGAAGAAGGTGAACAGGAGCGTGAAGAGGGGGCGCGCGCCGCCGAAGAGCGAGATCGGGCCGGCGACCGACCGGGCCCACTGCCAGTCGAAGTACTGCAGGTAGTTCCCGATCTGCGCCGCGAAGAGCGAGATCCCGCGCGGCGATGTCCGGTCGATCGGGTTGAGGAACATCGACGGCTTGTCGTACTGCTTCCGGGTCAGCGACTCGACGAGCGCCTGCCACGTGCTCGGATCGGCCTCGTTGATGACCGGGTCGAGCCCCGCCCGGATCGGCAGGTACAGGTGGATCGAGAGGCCAAGGACCGCGACGACGACGGCGCCGGCATAGATCCGCCAGTCGAGGAGCGTGCGCGGCGAGACCATCAGGATGTAGAGCGCGAGTGCCGGCGCGGCCAGGAACGCCATCAGGTGGTTTCCGACGGAGAGCGCCAGGATGAAGACCATCAGGAGGAGGAGGTTGTCATCCTTCCCCCGCCCCAGGTTGTCCCGCCAGCGGAACGCGAGCCACGTGAGGAGCGCGATGGTGAAGAGGCTGACGGTGTAGACCTTCTCGTTGACGTTCGACTGGTTCCAGACGGTGAACGCCGTCGCGCTGACCAGGACCGCCGCGCCCGCGCCGATCAGGCGGAACGCGCGGCTCTCGCTGTAATGGGCGAGGACGCGGTGCGCGACGAGGAACCAGAAGCCGTGCGCCGCGGCGCTCATCGCCGCGCTGAACAGGTTGATCCGGACCGCGACGCTGAGGCCCGTCGGCGCCAGGAGCAGCTCCCACGCCCGCGCGAAGACGACGAAGAGCGGGTTGCCCGGCGGGTGAGGGATCCCGAGGATGTGCGCCGTCGCGATGTACTCGGACGTGTCCCAGAACTGCGTCGTGGGCGCGAGCGTCACGGCGTAGAGGGCGAAGACGGCGAGCGAGGCGACCAGGGCCGCCAGGTACGGCGGCCGGAAGCGCTCGGCATCGATCGGTACGGGCGCGGCGCTCTGCGCCCGGGCAGTCTTCACGGTCTTGTCCATGCCGATATCGTTCGAGATCCACGTGTCGGAGCCGCACGGCTGTACCCTCTCCGGGAGTCGCCGTTCCGGAGATGAAGCGGGATAAGGTAAGCCGCTACGGGGCGCCTCTCAAGGGACCGGCGCCCGAACGGACCGGGCGCGCGAACGGCGTGGCGGCGCCCGTCCGCACGGGACCCGGACCGGGGCGCGGGTGTGGTTCGGGGCGCCGGCGCGGGTGTGGATCTTGCCCGGGTGCGGACGAGGGGCACGACCGGGAGGGATCGAGATGCCGGGATTCAACAAGCGCGACGCCGCCTACAGCCAGGCGAGGACGGATCTGCTGCGGGAAATGCTGCGGGGCGGACTCTTCGACATGGACGAGCACGAGCGCGGCGAGAACGTGGCCCGGATCGTCCGGGACCTGAAGTCGAGGTACCCGGAGCTGGACGAACAGATGGAGCGCCGCCTGATCGGGGAGGGGATGCAGCGCACGTACGGCGACGCGACGTGGTCCGAGGCCGGGCGGAAGGGGAGGGAGATGCCGTAGGCCGCCCGGCGCCGGGGCGGCGGCCGGCGCCGAGGTCCTCCGGGGCGGCGCCGGCCGAAGTCCCCCCGCGGCGGCGAGGCTACGAGCCCGGCGCCCGCCGGGGGCGGCCGATTGACAGCCCCGCCCGGGCGTTCGACATTTCGCGCGTCCCCGTGAAGTGAGCATCCATCGGGTCGCCGCGATGATCCGCCCGGATTTCGACGAATTCGTCCGGCTCGCCGCCGCCGGCACCCTGGTGCCGGTCAGCCGCGAGATCCTCTTCGATACCGATACCGCCGTGACGGCCTACGCGAAGCTCGCCCGCGGCGGGGGCGCCCGCCAGCGGTTCGGGTTCCTCCTCGAGTCCGTCGTCGGCGGCGAGAAGTGGGCCCGCTACACCTTCGTCGGCGTCGAGCCGCGCGAGGCGTGGCGCCTCGAGCCCGGCGGCTGCATCTCGACCTGGCGGCCGGAGAGCGGCTGGACGCCGCCCGAGGCGGTCAACGACCCGCTCGCCGACCTGGAACGGCGCCTCACCGCGCACTCGCCTGTCCCGAGCCCCGGGCTGCCCCGCTTCTACGGTGGCGCGGTCGGGTACCTGGGCTACGACATCGCGCGCCCGGGCCGGCCGCCCGCTACGGGTCCGGCCGACGCGCTCGCGCTCCCCGAGGCGCTCCTCCTCTTCACCGACGTGGTCCTCGCGATCGACAACCTCTTCGGCCGCGCCCACGCGATCGCGACGGTCGAGGTTGGGGACGCCGACGGCGTGGACGAGCTCCGCGAACGGTACGACGCGGCGGTCGAGAAGCTGGACGCGACGCTGCGCCGGCTCCGGGACGCGCCGGCGCCCGCGCCGATCACCCTCGAGCCCGCGCCCGAGGAAGATCCGCCGTTCCGGAGCAGCTACGAACGACACGCGTTCGAAGAGGACGTACGCCGCATCCAGGCCAGGATCGAGGCGGGCGAGGTCCGGCAGGTCGTGCTCTCCCAGCGGCTGACGGTACCGCTCGAGGCCGACCCGTTCGACCTGTACCGCGCGCTCCGGTCGCTCAACCCGTCCCCGTACCTGTACTTCCTCGAACTCGACGGCGTGACGCTCGTCGGCTCGTCGCCCGAGGTCCTCGTCCGTGTCGAGGACGGACGCGTGACCGTCCGCCCCATCGCGGGGACGAGGCCGCGCGGGCGCAACGAGGAGGAGGACGCGGCCCTCGCCGCGGAACTCCTCGCCGACGCCAAGGAGATCGCCGAGCACGAGATGCTCGTCGAGCTGGGACGCGAGGACGTGGGGCGCGTCGCCGTGCCCGGAACCGTCCGAACCTCCGAGCACATGACGGTCGAACGCTACAGCCACGTGCTGCACCTCGTCAGCCAGGTCGAGGGAGACCTCAGGGACGGGCTCACCGCCGTCGACGCGTTCCGCGCCTGCTTCCCCGCAGGGACCGTGTCCGGCGCGCCGAGAGAACGCGCGATGGAGATCATCGACGAACTCGAACCCGTTCGGAGAGGACCGTACGCCGGAGCCGTCGGATACTTCGCCTACGGCGGACGGGCGATGGACACCGCGATCGCGATCCGGACGCTCGTCGCGAAGGACGGCGCGGCCCACGTCCAAGCCGGCGCAGGCATCGTCGCCGATTCGGTCCCCGAACTCGAGTACCGCGAGACCCTCGCCAAGGCACGGGCACTCCTGAGGGTGCTGGGGATGGTGCGGCCAGGGACCGGGCCGACGCGGGGATAGGCCCCGTCTCCGGCCGCGCCGGCCTCCAGCCGCGCCCCGGCCTCCAACCGCGCCGGCCGCCGCACACCACCCTTGCCAGCCACCCGGCCGTGTCGTATAAGTACCTCCCGGCCCGTCTGGCGGCATTGGGTTGCATATTCCGGAACTAACCCGACCGCGGCGCTCGGCCGCGGGTCGTGCCGAGTTTCTCGTCTGCCAGCTTCACCTTTCCCGATGGATCGGACTCCGCCTCGCGTGTCGTCGACGCGCGACGCGGTCACTTCGATAGACGCCGTACCCGAACATCGAGGCTGACGACGCCCGACCGGGCGGTCGTGTGCTCACCCTCGGGGGCATGGTGTGCCCCCGCCTTCGTGCCAGAGATCCCAAGGAGGGTCGTATGCGGGAACGTCGAAGGGCTCCCCGAAATATGGTGGAGAGGTTGGAACGGCGACTCCGGCGATGGTCGTCTGCCGCGCTGGCCGCGGCCAGCGCGGTTCTGCTTACGGGTGTTCCGGCGGCGGCGCAGTCGGGCTCGGTCGGCGGCGTCGTCCTCGTCGAGCGCACGGCGCTCCCGCTCGCGGGTGCGGAGGTCCGGGTCGTCGGGACGGATCGGAGCACGACGACGGACGCGAGCGGCCGTTTCCTCCTGCCGGGTCTGAGCGGTTCGTCCGTCACCCTCGAGGTGCGGATGATCGGGTACCGGCCGCTGACGCACGAGGCCCGCGTCGGCGACCTCGGGCTCCGGCTCGAGATGGCGGAGATGGCGATCCAGCTCGACCAGCTCGTCGTGACGGGCACGGCCGGCGGGACGCAGAGGCGCGCGATCGGGAACACGGTCACGCAGGTCCGCGCGTCCGAGGTGGTCGAGCTTGCTCCGATCCCGAACATGCAGAGCCTGATCAACGCGCGTGCGCCGGGCGTGGTCATCACGCCGGGGACGGGGATGATCGGTTCGGGCTCGCAGATCCGGATCCGGGGCTCGAGCAGCTTCTCGCTGTCGAACCAGCCGCTCCTCTACGTGGACGGCGTGCGCGTCGACAACGCGCAGGCGACGGGCCACGCCGTCCAGGCGTTCGGGTCGAGCGTCATCTCGCGGATCAACGATTTCAACCCGGACGACATCGAGAGCATCGAGATCATCAAGGGCCCTGCTGCGGCGACGCTGTACGGCACGGAGGCGGCCCACGGCGTGATCCACATCATCACGAAGCGCGGCAGGGAGGGGCGCGCGACGTGGAACCTCGCGGTCCGCCAGGGCGCGAACTGGTTCCAGGACGCGGAGAACCGGGTCCCGACGAACTACTGGAGGAATCCGGATACCGGGCAGGTCGAGTCGATCAACTTCTACAAGACGGAGAAGGCGAGGGGTACACCGCTCTTCCGTACGGGACGGGTGCAGAACTACTCGCTGAGCCTGAGCGGCGGGACGTCCGAGGTCCGGTATTACGTGGGCGGCGACTGGGACGACGAGGAAGGCGCGGAGTTCGACAACTCGCTGCGCCGGGCGAGTGCGCGCGCGAACCTGAGCATCACGCCCTCGGACAAGCTCGAGATCTCCGGGAGCATGGGGTACGTCGGTGGCCGCACGAACCTGAGCTGCGAGGCCGGTTGCGGGGGCGTGACGTGGACGTCCTTCTACGCGACGCCGCAGCACGCGCAGGGCGACGACCGTCGGCGGGGGGCGCGCAGCTACGCGCCCGAATGGTACCGGGAGATCGACCGGTTCCAGGATCTGGGCCGGTTCACCGGGAGCCTGCAGATCAACCATCGTCCCGTCCCGTGGTTCCATCAGCGTCTGACCGCGGGGCTGGACGAGGTGCGCGAGGACAACCAGACGATCGTCGAGAAGACGCCGCTCTACCTGGAGTGGGAGCCCAACGGCCAAGGCGGGAAGACGGTGAGCCGCCGCGACGTCTCGTACAACACGATCGACTACAGCGGGACGTTCAACGTCCAGCTCTCGCCGACGGTCAATTCGCAGACCACCTTCGGCGCCCAGTACTACCGTCGCTTCTCCAAGTTCGTCACTGCGGACGGCGAGGACTTCGCGACGCCGGGGCTGCGCATCATCGACGCGGCCGCGAAGACGTTCGGCTTCGAGAGCTACACGGAGAACACGACGGTCGGCATCTTCGCGCAGCAGCAGTTCGGGTTCAACGACCGGCTCTTCCTGACCGCCGCGCTCCGGGCGGACGACAACAGCGCGTTCGGCGATGAGTTCTCGCTCGTCTACTACCCCAAGGCCTCGATCACCTGGGTCATGACGGAGGAGCCGTTCTGGACCTTCGACCGCGTCAGCTCCCTGCGGGTCCGGGGCGCGTACGGCCAGGCCGGGCAGCAGCCCGGCGCGTTCGACGCGCTCCGCACCTTCAACCCGGTCCCCGGCCAGGGCGACCGGGGCACCATCACGCCGGGCACCATCGGGAACCCGAATCTCGGCCCGGAACGCAGCTCCGAGATCGAACTCGGATTCGATGCCGGCCTCTTCGACGAGCGCGTCGGCATCGAGTTCACCTGGTACAGCAAGCTGACGCGCGACGCGATCCTGCTCCGTCCGGTCGCGCCGTCGACGGGGTTCCCGGGCTCGCGCTTCATCAACATCGGCGAGATTCAGAACCGCGGGTACGAGATCTCGCTGAACGCGACGCCGGTCAACACCGCCCGGGTGAAGTGGGACGCGACCTTCTCGCTGGCCCACATGACGAACGAGGTCAAGCGCCTGACCGATGAGGAGGACGCGATCGTCGTGAGCGCTTCGTTCGGCGTCGAACACCGGGTCGGGTACCCGCTCGGCGCGTGGTTCCATCGACGGGTCGTGAGCGCCGAGTTCGACGACGAAGGCCGGGTGATCCGCGAGAAGATGATGTGCGACGACGGCAAGGGCGGGACCACGCCGTGCTTCGATGGCAGCACCGTCGTCGCGCCCCGGATCTACCTCGGGACCTCGGAGCCGAAGTACGAGGGCTCCTTCTCCTCGACCCTGCTCCTCGGCGACCGGATCCGGATCTACGGGCTGGTCGACTTCAAGACCGGATTTCGCAAGTGGGACCACGTGACCCGGGTCCGGTGCTCGCTCAACAACATCTGCCACGAGAACGTGGAGCCGCTCAAGTACGTGGACACCGCGCCGGCCCGCCTGGCCTCGTACCAGAACGCGGACCAGTTCGGCGCCGTCTACATCAACGACTCGAGCTTCGCGAAGCTGCGGGAGATCTCGCTCACCTACCTCCTGCCCACCGAGTGGGCCCAGCGGATCGGCGCGTCCCGCGCCTCGATCAGCGTGGCCGGCCGGAACCTCTACACGTGGACGGACTGGACCGGGATGGACCCCGAAGCGCGCTTCCTGAGCGGCGACCGCGGCGGCTTCGGTCCGCTCGAGCAGAACAACCTGCCGCAGCTCACGTCCTTCGTGACCAGCATCAACGTCAGCTTCTAGGAGGGGACGGTGAGCGTGCGAACGAATCGGAATCCAGCGACCGGAGACGATAGAGCCATGGAACGGAGCCACCCTCGCCCCCGCCGCCGCGGCGCCCGACGGTTCGGCGCATCGCGGGCCGTGGGGGGCCTGCTCGCCGTCGGCACGCTCCTCGGGGCGTGCGACATGCTGGACCGGGCGCTCAGCGTCGACGCGCCCGGGATGGTCAGCGCCGACGACGTGGCCAAGCCCGAGAACGCGCACCTCCTCGTCAGCGGCACGATCGCCGACTTCGAGTGCGCGCTCGGCGCGTACATCGTCAACGCAGGCCTGCTGGGGAACGAGCTGCGCGACGCGTCGGTCACCGCGGCCCGCTTCCCCCTCGACCGGCGGGAGATCGATGACACGTCGCCTTACGGAGTGAACGCCTGCAACGGGAACCCGCCGGGGATCTACCGGCCGCTCGCGACCGCGATCTGGACCTCGAACAACGCGTTGAACCACCTGCAGCAGTGGTCCGACACCGAGGTCTCGAACCGGACCGACCTGATCGCGCAGGCCGCGGCATACTCCGGGTACAGCCACGTCCTCATGGGCGAGGGCTTCTGCACGGCCGTGATCGAGGAGAACGGGCCGGAAGTCCAGCCGGCGCAGGTCTTCGCAGCCGCCGAGGCGAAGTTCACCCAGGCGATGGAGGCGGCCCAGGCCGCCGGGAACGAGGACATCCTCAACATGGCCCAGCTCGGACGCGCCCGGGCGCGGCTGAACCTCGGCAAGCACGCGGAGGCCGCCGCCGACGCGCGGGCGGTCCTCGCACGCGACCCGAACTACGTGAAGGTCGCCGAGACATCGGACGAGTTGTCCCGGCGTTACAACCGCGTCGGCGCGGAGTTCTTCGCCGGGAACATCACGGTGGACTCCTCCTACCGCGGGCTGACCGTCGACGGCGTCCCCGACCCCCGGGTCGAAGCGTTCGATACCGGAACGAAGGGCCACGACTCGGCCACCCCGGTCTGGATGGTCACCAAGTACGGGAACGGCGCGGAACCGAGCATCCGCAAGCTCCCCGTCCCCGTCGCGACCTGGCGCGAGGCGCACCTCATCATCGCCGAGGCCGAGGGCGGGCAGGAGGCGGTGGACCGCATCAACGTGCTCCGCAACCACTGGGATCTGCCCCTGTTCAACAGCAGCGACCTGGACGAGATCCACAACCAGATCATCGAGGAGAGGAAGCGCGAACTCTACCTCGAGGGGCACCACCTCTGGGACCTGCGGCGCTTCAACCTGCCCCAGACGCCTCCGCCGGGAGCGCCCTACCGACAGGGCGGCATCTACGGCGAGGTGCGGTGCTTCCCGCTCCCGGCCGTGGAGCGGAACAACAACCCCAACCTCTGAGCGACAGGAACGACCCCACCCGCTGAGCGGGAGCGATACGGGGCGGAGCGCGCGGGAAGGTATTCCGCGCGCTCCGCCCCTCGCTCTGCCCGGTCTCGCCTGTCACAATTTCCCGGCGCGAACGTTCCCCCCGTAGGGTCCGGTTCGGAGAGCCGGCCCGCTTCCAGACATCAGCCGGCCCAGCCTCTCCTTGACAACCGCGCCCGCGACGCCCTATAAACAAAGGTTTTGGCCCTGGCGCGTGTCGGGTGCATGGTGTGGTGGCGCGGCGGGTGGTCGGGCCCGGCACGGACGGAAAGGAGGTGCCGACTCGGTTCTCTACGTTGGAGGCGTTGAGCCGCGAGGCTCGATCCCTGGTGCCCGCGGAGCCGTGCGGGTCCGTCATCGTTGCAGGCGTTGCCGTGTCCGGGCGGTACCGGTCCCGGATCTCGGCGGCAGAGAGGAGATCGTCATATGAGGCTGCTTCGTTTGCTGTCCGCGGTGTTCGTCGTGGCGGCGTTGTTCCCGGTGGCCGCGGGTGCGCAGGAGCGCGGCTCGATTTCGGGCCAGGTCCTGGACGAGGCCACGGGCGCCCCGCTCTCGGGTGCGCAGATCGTCCTGGTCGGCTCGAATCGTGGCACGGTCACGAACCAGGAGGGTCGATTCCTGTTGGCGGGCGTCGCCTTCGGTCGGGCGACGCTGGAAGTGAGTTTCCTGGGGTACAGGCAGGTCACGCAGGAGGTCGAGGTCGGTCCTGGGGCGGCTCCCGTGACGATCCGGCTCGCCGCGGACCCGCTCCTCCTGGACGAGCTGGTTGTGGTCGGGTACGGCGTGGAGCGCCGGCGCAACGTCGCCGGTGCGATCGCCTCGCTGCGCCCGGAGGCGGTGGCGGACATTCCGGCGCCGTCGCTGGACAATGTGCTTCAGGGCCGTCTCGCGGGTGTCCAGGTCGTCCAGAACTCGGGTGCTCCGGGTGCGGCGATCACGGTCCGTGTTCGGGGCTCGTCGTCGATCTCCGCGGGCAACCAGCCGCTCTACGTGGTCGACGGCGTCCCGGTGACGCAGGGGAACTTCTCTGGCTTCGGCACCGGCACCTATGGCGGCCAGGGGATCGATGCGTTGAGCGATCTCGACCCGAACGAGATCGAGTCGATCGAAGTGCTCAAGGATGCGTCGGCCGCTGCGATCTACGGCTCGCGTGCGTCGAACGGCGTCGTCCTGATCACGACGAAGCGTGGCAGGGTGCAGGACCGTCCCGACATCCGTTTCAATGCGTACACGGGTTTCCAGCGTGACTGGAATCGGGTCGAGTACCTGAACACGGAGGAGTACGTCGAGGTCCTGAACGAGGGGATCCGGAACGCGGGGATCCACCCGGCGTACATCGGTTTCCTCGGCGAGGACGATCCGGACGAGCACGGCATGCTCGTGGATCGCAACATCTCGACCGACTGGCTCGACCAGGTGCTTCGCACCGCGCCGATCTCGGCGATGAGCGGCTCGATCGCGGGCGGGACGGATCGGGCGAGGTACTACGTCTCGGGCAGCCTCTTCGATCAGGAGGGGATCGTCCTCGGGTCGGGGTTCGAGCGTCTGAGCGGGCGTCTGAACCTGGACTACGTCGCGACGGACCGTCTGGCGCTGGGTACGAACATCGCGCTGGCGCGGTCGGTCCATCGCCGTGTGCGCGGTGACAACACCATCTTCGGTCCGTTCGCGAACGCGATCGCGAACCCGCCGTTCCAGCCGGTCTACGATGAGGACGGCAACTACGCGGACACGGACTACGCGAACCCGGTCGGCCTGGCGAAGGAGAACACCGGTGAGGAGCGCGGCATCCGCATCCTGGGGAATGCGTTCGCGAACTACACGCTCCTGCCGGGGGTCAACGCCCGTGTGAGCGTGGGCCTCGATCAGCTCAACCTCCGTTCGCGGCTCTACGATTCGCCGATCGTCGGCGTCGGCGTCGGGACGAACGGCCAGGCTTCGGCACGGGATGCGTACGTGACGAAGCTGACGTACGAGGGGACGGTCAACTGGCTCCGGGACCTGGGGTCGGCGCACTCCCTCTCGGGCGTGATCGGCGCGAGCTACGAGGAGAACACGACGGAGCGGACGCAGATCGATGGTCAGCAGTTCCCGACCGCGTACTTCCGTCACCTCGACGCGGCCGCCGAGATCACGGGCGGCCAGACGTCGCTGACGAACTGGTCGATCATCTCGTACTTCTCGCGTCTGTCGTACAGCTACGCCGATCG
>Ga0079224_100000259_pt1 | contig 47515 bp, 45 predicted proteins | sample Stecom2015_FD_80414 | JGI IMG/M metagenome (GOLD analysis project Ga0079224, IMG submission 80414) | Agricultural soil microbial communities from Utah to study Nitrogen management - Steer compost 2015 | ecosystem: Environmental > Terrestrial > Soil > Agricultural land | place: USA: Utah... | reverse complement strand
GATGGCGCCCAACAGAACCAGCGGCACCGCCAACTGCAACCCTGCCACCGTAAAAATCAGACACTCGAACGGCTCTTCCGACCAGTCGGGGCGCGCCGGCGGTGCGTCGCCATCGTTGCCGGGGGCCGTTGCTGGCGCCGCTGTCTGAACCGGCTCCGGCGCTTTCTGTTCCACCACAGGTGCCTGAACAGTCGGGCGAGGACGGGTTCTGGTGACAGGCTTTGCTTCGGTTTTTACCGGCTTCGGCAGTTCCGGTTCCGGTTGCGCCACTACCGGCTCCGGCTCGGGCTTTACCTGTTCTTCCTGGAGCGCTGTGCTGGTGGCGAGGTGCCGCAATTCATCCAGCTAACTGGCAATGGCCGCTTCCGGCGCCGCCAGCTGTGTCATTTTTCTGTCAGCCATGCTGACGCTCCTTCACCGAACCAGTTCGCTTCAGGAGGTCGTCCAACAAATGATCATAAGCCCGGACACCGTGGGTTTCTGCGTCCAGTTGCGACGGAATAACACCAGCCTGGCTGGCATCCCGGAATTTGGTATCAACCGGTACGGCGAACCGCCAGAGGGTATCCTGATAGGTTTTGCGCAACAGATTGAGGCTTTTGACCGAGGCCTGGGTCCGACGATCGTACAATGTGGGCACAATCATGTACGGCAATTCGTTCTTCTGGGAGCGCATGATCATCTGCAGGGTGTGCAGCATTCGCTCCAGGCCCTTGATGGCCAGAAACTCGGTCTGCACCGGAATCACCAGAAACTGGGCAGCGGCCAGGGCATTCACCATGAGCACACCCAGCGACGGTGTGTTGTCGAGAATCACGTAATCAAAGTCATCCCACAACTGGGCCAGGGCGCGGGAGACAATCAGCCCCATACCCTCAACGCCAATCATCCGACGCTCCAGGGTGGCCAGTGCGGTACTGGCAGGCAGCAGCGACAGCCCCGGGCAACCGGTATCGGTGATCAGTTGCGCCGGCAGGCCTTCTGGAACCTTGCCCTGATGCTGGAACAGATCAAACACGCTGTGGGCGATGGTGTCCGGGTCATAACCAAACCAGCTGGTCAGCGATCCGTGCGGGTCCAGATCCACCACGAGCACACGCTTGCCCCGTTGGGCCAGCAATCCGCCCAGCGCGACCACCGAGGTTGTCTTCCCCACTCCACCTTTTTGATTGGCTACAGCCCAGATACGCACGTTTTGTTCTCCGGTAACGGCTCAGCCTGGCGCCATGCGCCGGCCTCTGTTCAACTTATCGGCAAGGATACGGGTAACTTGAAAGCCGAATCGATGGTTTTGCGGCAACCCCTTGCCGATTCGGACGATGAACAACAGGTAATACAGGAAGTGTGCCAGCTCAGCCATACGCATCTGCCACCGGCAGGTACTCAGCGCACCGCACCCCGGATGCTGGCATCCCGGGAGATCAGCAGAACCACCCTTCGGTTACGACGCCGCCCCTCCTCAGTGTCGTTCCGGGCCACGGGCTGGTATTGGCCATACCCAACAGCCGCCAGGCGCTCCGGCTCAATGCCTTCCATCATCAACATACGGGCCACCGCCGCTGCACGGGCAGTGGACAACTCCCAGTTGGACGGGAAGCGGCTGGTACGGATAGGCTGATTGTCGGTAAAGCCTTCCACCTTGACCGCGTTGTCGCGATTGCGCAGTACACTGGCGATCTTTTCGATGACTTCAAAGGAGTCGTAATGGGGCTCGGCATCCCCACTGCCAAAGAGCATGCTGTTCGGCAGGTTAAGCTCAATCCACTCACTGCTGGTTTCCAGGCTCACAACCCCCTGATTGATCAGCTCGTCGAATTCCATGGCAAGCTGATTGGCCATGGTTCGCAAGGCCTCGGTGCGGCCCTCGGCATCCAGTTCCGGATTACGGGGCGCCCCGGTAACCGGCGGCGGAATGACATCTTCATGCTGTTGTTGCGGCGCCCGGACCGGCTGGTCGCCCACGGTAACGGGCTGCAATGAGCGTTGGGGGGCATTGAAGACACCGGTGAAGGTTTCGGACAGCACCTTGTACTTGCCCTCATTCACTGAGGATACCGAGTACATCACCACGAAAAAGGCAAACAGAAGCGTGATGAAATCCGCGTAGGAAATCAGCCAGCGTTCCTTGTTGTGGAGATCATCCTGGGGTGGTCTGCGACGGCGCATAGGAAGCCCTGGCCCGGAATTACTGCAGGAATCCCCGCAGTCTCAATTCGATGGATTTCGGGTTTTCGCCCTCGGCAATGGCGATAATGCCATCGATCATCATGTCCTCGTACCGGGTGCGCTCCTTGACGATGCCCCGCAATTTATTGGCCACTGGGAAGAACAACAGGTTAGCCAGGGCAACACCGTAGATGGTCGCCACAAAGGCGGTCGCGATTCCGCCGCCGAGGGATTGGGGATCTTCCAGGTTGGTCATGACCTGAATCAGGCCCATGACCGCCCCGATAATACCGATCGTGGGGGAATACCCGCCCATGGCCTCATAGACCCTGGCCGACTCCAGATCGCGCTGTTCCCGGGTTTCCAGATCCACTTCCATGATGCTGCGAATGGACTCGGGCTCGGCACCATCAACCAGCAACTGCAGCCCTTTCCGGGCGAACGGTTCCGGCTCTCTTTCCGCCAACCCTTCCAGGCCCAGCAGGCCCTGCTTACGGGCCTTGACGCTCCAGTCGATGACCTTGCCAATACCATCTTCCAGTGAGATGTAGGGCGGCACAAATACCCAGCGAACCTGCCCGAAGGCACGTTTGAGCATCGGCCAGGAGGTTTGCAGGATGGTCGCCGCCAGGGTTCCGCCAACCACGATCAACCCGGCCGGGCCATTGAACAGTGAACTGACAGCGCCACCTTCCAGCAGATTACCGCCCAGGATGGCCACGAACGCCAGGATGATTCCGAGCAGGCTCAGAATATCCATCAGCTCACACCTTCCACCAGCCGCGCGCCAATATCCTCCAGCGCCAGAATCTCGTCGCTCAGCCCGGCTTTGGCCACGGCCATGGGCATGCCATAGATAACCGAGGATTTCTCATCCTGGGACCAGATCACGGAACCGGACTGCTTCATCATCCGGCAGCCTTCCTTGCCGTCGGACCCCATGCCGGTGAGTATCAGCCCCAGGGTTTTGCCAGGAAAGCTCCGGGCCAGAGAACCGAAGGTAACATCCACACAGGGTTTGTAGTTCAGCCGATCATCACCCGGAAGAATCCGTACTTTCGCCTGTCCGCCACGACTTTCGACCATCATCTGCTTGCCACCCGGCGCCAGCAGGGCCAGCCCCGGTCGAAGGACGTCTCCGTCCTCGGCCTGACGAACCTCAATGCGACACAACTTGTTGAGCCGCTCGGCAAAGGCCGGGGTAAAACTGGCCGGCATATGCTGAACCAGCACAATGGGCGCCGGAAACGAGGCCGGTAACGCCGTGAGCACCTTTTGCAGCGCGACAGGGCCACCGGTGGAGGTGCCGATGGCCACCACGCTGTAATGCCTGGTCCCGGTTTTTCTGGCGGGTCTACGAACTGGTTCAGAGGCCGAAGGTTCTTTACGGGGTTCCGGCGTGGCCGGGCGGGTCAGACGCGAACCAGAACGCTCGGCAGGCTCCCGGCGGGGTTCCGGTGCCGGCGCTGAGGGTCTAGGGGCCGCAGGCGCCGATCGGGCACCGGGCCGGCTACCGGCCACATCCAGAATGCGCTGGATGAGAATTTTCTGAAGCTGACTGGTATCCCGGGCAATTTCCTCGAAATTCTTGGGCAGGAAATCCACCGCCCCGGCTTCCAGGGCATCCAGGGTAACGCGGGCACCTTCGTAAGTCAGGGACGAGAACATCAACACCGGAGTAGGATGCTTGCGCATGATCTCGCGAACGGCAGAGATGCCGTCCATCACCGGCATCTCGTAATCCATCGTGATCACATCGGGGCGCAGTTTTTCCGCCAGTTCGACACCTTCGCGCCCGTTGGTGGCGGCGCCTATCACTTTAATCTGGCCCGAGGCCGTCAGGATTTCCGTCAGCCGTTTGCGAAAGAAGCCCGAATCATCCACGACCAGGACAGAAACTGTCATCCATTTCTCCTACACAATCCCGGAAATTCCTGCTCAGCCGTAGTGCTGCAGGAGGCTCGGCACATCAATAATCAGGGCGATACGGCCATCACCGGTGATGGTGGCGCCGGCCATACCCGGCGTCCCCTGCAGGGCCCGGCCCAGAGGCTTGATCACCACCTCTTCCTGGCCAATCAACTGGTCAACCACAAAGCCGACCTGCTTGGTGCCCATGGCCACAATCACCACGTGCGCATTCTCCGGCTCGGCCTGTCCTGCCGCCCCGTGCACCAGCCAGCGCTTGATGTGAAACAGCGGGAACACTTTGTCCCGCACCACAATGCATTCTTTGCCGTCGACAATGTTGGTCTTGGTCAGATCCAGGTGGAAAATCTCCACCACATTCACCAGCGGCAGCGCGAACGACTGGTCACCGAGCATGATCATCAGCGTTGGCATGATGGCCAGAGTCAGAGGCACCTTGATGATAATGCTGGTGCCCTTGCCCTGCTCGGACATGATATTGATCTGGCCATTGAGCTGGCCGATCTTGGTTTTCACCACGTCCATACCGACACCGCGACCGGAGACATCGGAAATCTGGTCTTTGGTGGAGAAACCGGCCGCAAAAATGAGATTGAAACATTCGTTATCGGTTAGACGATCTGCCGCATCCTGGTCGTACAGGCCCTTTTCTACCGCCTTGCGACGCAGGACATCAGGATCCATACCCGCACCGTCGTCGACGATGGACAACAATATATGGTCGCCTTCCTGCTCCGCCGACAGGGTCACGGTTCCGGCTCGGGGTTTTCCGGCCTTCTCCCTTACGTCCGGCGCTTCGACACCATGATCCACGGAGTTTCGGACCAGGTGCACAAGTGGGTCGGCCAGCGCCTCGACCAGGTTTTTATCCAGGTCGGTTTCCTCACCGTGCATCACCAGGTTCACTTCTTTTTTCAGACTCCGGGCCAGATCACGCACTACCCTCGGGAAACGGCCGAATACTTTCTTGATCGGCTGCATCCGTGTTTGCATGACGGCAGCCTGAAGATCCGTAGTCACTACGTCGAGGTTGGCCACCGCCTTGTGCATGTGTTCGTCTTCACTTTCGGAACCCAAACGCTGCAGGCGGTTCCGCACCAGCACCAGTTCGCCCACCATGTTCATGATGTCGTCCAGGCGCTTGGTATCTACCCGTACCGTGGTTTCGCCAGCGGGCGCAGCCTCACGGGCAGGCGCGGGTGCAGAGGCCGGTTTGGCAGCTGCCTTGCTCTCGGCTTTGGCTTCCGCTTTCTTTGGTTCCGGGGCCGGTTCGGCCTTGCCGGATGGAGCAGGCGCCGGTTTGGGCTCGCTGTCGGAAGACCCGGCACTGGGGCCTGCGCCCTTGCCATGCAGTTCGTCCAGCAGGTTCTCAAATTCGTCGTCGGAAATCAGATCGGCGTTACCGGATAATTTTGCTGAATCACCGCTGGTGCTGGTATCTGCCTTGGCTGTTTCCTCTTCCGCAGGCGCGCCGGCAAACTGGCCCTTGCCGTGGAGTTGATCCAGCAAGGCCTCAAATTCGTCGTCGGTAATTTCATCACTGTCTGAGCTGCCGGCGGATTCAGCCGGAGTGCTCACCTGCTCGTTGCCGGCCGGTTTCTGGCCGTCGGATTTTTCATCCGCCAACGCGTCCAGCAACTGCTCGAATTCTTCGTCAGTGATATCGCCCTGGTCCCCTTGCTGCCCGACCTCCGCAGGCGACGGCTCCGGTGCCGGGGTTGACGCTTCCGCCGCCGGTGCATCCTCTGACTCGGGTTTGGCGAGGGCGTCCAGGGCTTCGATCAGTTCGTCCGGCGCAGGCGTCGGTTCTTCCCGGTTGCGAACTTCTTCGAACATGGCGTTAACGTTGTCCAGCGCCTCCAGAACCACGTCCATCAGTTCCGGAGTGACCTTGCGCTTGTGATTCCGAAGAATATCGAACACGTTCTCTGCAGAGTGGCAGCAGTTAACCAGTGCCTCCAACTGAAGGAAGCCTGCGCCCCCTTTCACGGTATGGAAGCCACGGAAAATGGCGTTCAGCAGATCGCTGTCATCGGGATGCTGCTCCAGATCCACCAGCTGCTCCGACAACTTTTCGAGTATCTCGCCGGCTTCTACCAGGAAGTCCTGCAGGATCTCTTCATCAGCATCTAACGCCATGCGTCACCCTCTTTATTATCAGAATCCGAGACTGGACAGCAGATCGTCCACATCGTCCTGCCCCGAAACTACATCTTCCCGCTCATCGGTCTTAATCTGGGGTCCTACCCCTTTTTCGGCCGATTCTTCTTTTTCTTCAATCTGGTGCACCGTGCCGGTCAGCTGATCCACGTGGCTGGCCATCACTACCAAGCCAAGAAGATTGTCTTCCACTTCTTTCACCAACGCGGTGACCTTCTGGATAACCTGGCCAGTAAGATCCTGGAAGTCCTGAGCCAGCAGGATTTCCGACAGATTCTGGTACAGACTGTCAGAGTCTGTGGTCAGGCCGGCGAAGAACTTGTCGATGCGACCATACAACTCGCGAAACTCCGCAGGTTCCATTTCACGGCGGCGCAGACGCTGCCACTCGTCCCGCAAGGCAACCGCTTCATCCCTCATGGAATGAGCCACGGGCATGCTTTCCTCGACCAGGTCCATGGTGCGGTTCGCTGCCTGGCTGGTCATCTGCACCACATAGGCCAGACGGTCAGAAGCGTCGCTCATCTTCGACAGGACTTCTTTCTGCTCGGCATTACGCGGGTCTATCTGGAAGTTCCGGATTGCCTCATGGAGGCTGCGGGTGAGTCGGCCCACTTCCCGGTACAGACTCTGATCGCGAACCTCGCTCAGTTCATTGATCAGGGTCATCGCCTTGGCATAATTCCCGGCGTTTACATTCTCAGCCAGGTCGGAGGCCTGCTTTTGCAGTTTCTCCGCCACCTCCGGATCAAGGCCCTGATGGTTCTGTTTGGTATCACTCATGGCGAGCCATCCGACCTCTGGTTACTGGATTCGTTCGAAGATTTTCTCGATCTTTTCCTTGAGCACGGCTGCCGTAAAAGGCTTGACCACATATCCGTTCACCCCGGCCTGAGCCGCGGCCACGATCTGGTCCCGCTTGGCCTCTGCCGTCACCATCAGAACCGGCAGGTTCTTCAGGTTTTCATCAGCGCGGACAGCCTTGAGAAGGTCAAAGCCCGACATGCCGGGCATGTTCCAGTCAGTCACCAGGAAGTCGTACTTGCCGCTTCGGAGCATGGGCAACGCCGTGTTGCCATCATCTGCCTCATCCGTATTGGTGAAGCCGAGATCTCGCAGCAGGTTTTTGATGATTCGTCGCATTGTGGAGAAGTCATCCACAATGAGAATTTTCATGTTCTTGTCCAATGGGACCTCCAGTCAGTAACACCCGGAATTCATTCAGCCTTTTGAAAGTCTAGCAGGCTGCTACCTTAACCGCTTATTGTGTGGTGTTTGCGCACGTTGTAAAGCATCGGTTACCAAAAGCTACACAGCCTGCTGAAAGAGAAACACAGCACTCGGCCGATCAGTCGTTGTCGTCATCCCGCCACTCGGCCAACCGGCTGCGAAGCCGCAACGCCGCCTGGCTGTGAATCTGGCTTACCCTGCTCTCACTGACCCCCAGCACCGCGCCGATTTCCTTGAGGTTGAGCTCTTCCTGGTAGTACAGGCTCAACACCAGCTTCTCGCGCTCAGGCAACTGTTCGATGGCGTCCGCCAGACTGCGCTGGAAAGCACCGGAAGCAATACCGTCCAGTGGATTATCACTGGCCTCTGCTTCTTCTATCGGCAGCTCGCCGGATTCATTGAGCTCGTCAAGGCTAAAAAGTCGACCGCTGTTGGCGTCGGCCAGTGAGGCGTGATATTCGTCCAGACCAATGCCGAGCTCTTCGGCCACTTCCGCATCCTGGGCCTCGCGCCCGGTACGATCTTCCACTTGTTTGATGGCACTGGCGATTCGCCGGGCATTACGATGCACCGAGCGGGGCACCCAGTCGCCTTTGCGGATTTCGTCCACCATGGCGCCACGGATGCGAATGCCGGCATAGGTTTCAAAGGTCGCACCCTTGCCTGATGAGTAGCGCTGCGCAGCCTCCAGCAGACCAATCATACCGGCCTGCATAAGGTCTTCGAGCTGCACCGATGCGGGCAGTCGAGCCATGAGATGAAGGGCGATTTTCTTGACCAGCGGCGCATGCTCTTCAATCAGGGCTGAAGGGCTCCTGGCGCCGGCCTGATGGTAAATTCCCAGATTTTTCGCCAATGTCATGTATCCGGTTTTCTTGTAGGACTGGATTCAGATCAGACTTCGACGAGCCGCTCCACGAAGAACTCGAGATGCCCCCTGGGAGAGGACGGCAAAGGCCAGCTGTCCACTTTTTCGGCCAGAGCTCGGATAGCCAGCGAGGCTTTCGCCCTCGGATAGGCATCCAATACCGCTTTCTGCCTCTGAACGGCTTTCTTGACGGCCTCGTCGTAAGGCACGATACCTACATATTGTAGTGCCACATCCAGGAAACGCTCGGTGACCCGGGTCAGTTTTTCAAACAGATGGCGGCCTTCCTGCTCATTGCGGACCTGGTTTGCCAGGATGCGGAAGCGGTTGGTGCCGTAATCCCGGTTCATCAGTTTGATCAGGGCGTAAGCATCGGTAATGGAAGTAGGTTCGTCGCAGACCACCAGCAGAAGTTCCTGCGATGCCCTCAGGAAGCTGACCACCGATTCAGAAATACCCGCGGCGGTATCCACAATCAGAACGTCAATCTGGTCGCCCAGTTCACTGAAAGCATTGATCAGGCCGGCATGTTCCATGGCGCTGAGCTGGGTCATACGCTGGGTGCCGGATGATGCCGGAACAATCTTGATGCCACCAGGGCCATTCACCAGCACATCTTTCAGATCACAATCGCCGTTGAGTACGTCTTGCAGATTTCGATTGGCGGTAATGCCAAGCAACACATCGATGTTGGCGAGCCCAAGATCCGCGTCCAGCAAGACAACCCGGCGCCCCTTCTGGGCCAGGGCGATACCTAGGTTGACCGAAACATTGCTCTTGCCGACACCGCCCTTGCCGCCGGAAACCGCAATCACCTGAACCGGATGTGGTCTGCTCATACTGTTATCAGTCTCTTACTACGTTCTTGTACGGGCACGCGTGCCGGTGTTTTATTCTGTCGCTGGCGTGGCTCAGGCACCTTCGGCGACTGCCTGCGCGCTCTGCACGGCCTTGAGCCTTTCTACGCCCAGACGCACCAGCGGGATAGCCTCCGCCCTTTGGAGATCTTCCGGTATCTTCTGGCCATCGGTGTACCAGGCCACCGGCAAGCTCGTCTCCATAACGAACCCGAGCGCTTCGCCCAGTGTCAGGGCTTCATCAATCTTGGTCATGATGCAGCCTGCAAGGTTTGCCATCTTATAGCAATGCCACACGGATTTCATGATACGTGGCTGACTGGTGGCAGAGACCACCAGATGTGTACGGATATTGTGATCGCTGCGAGCCAACTCCGCCAGTTGTTCCTGGTAACCACGGTCGGCACTGGTCAGGCCGGCAGTGTCAATCAGTACCAGGTGTCTATCCGACAGTTCATCAAGAATGTCATCCAGGGAATGGCTCTCATCCACCACCCGCACGGGCACATTCAGGATTCTGCCGAACACAAACAGCTGCTCATGGGCTGCCACCCGGTAGCGGTCGGTGGTCACCAGGGCCAACGAATCCGGGCCATGTTCCAGCACGTAGCGAGCCGCCAGTTTGCCAATGGTGGTGGTTTTTCCAGACCCGGTCGGCCCGACCAGGGCATAGATCCCACCGGCATCAAGCCAGTCTTCGCGACCGGTACGAACGCCGGTCGCCAGCATTTTCAGCGACTGCTTCCAGCCATCTTCCAGGCGCCCTGCCCGGTGCCGCCGGGACAGAGAGCCAGCCAGCTCCGCGCCCAGACCGAACTCCTGCAGCCGCTCGGCCAAGCGTTGCTGTACCGCGCTGTTTCCACCGGCAGCCTGAGTGGTGGACGCCGCTTTGCCACTGACCAGATCACGCAGAGAGCTGATCTCGGCACGCATACTGGCCAGTTCATCGGCATAGCCACCGGTACCGGATTCTCTGCCGGACGCCGGCTTTTCGGCCACAACAGTACCGGAAAGGGACGCCGGAAAATCGGCGGTCTCGAGAGACATGGACGATGCCGCGCCGCCTGAAGACGCAGTTCCCGCGCGCTTTTCCCGAACCTCACGAATGCGGCTGCGAGACCGGTTAAGCTCCTCTTCCAGCCGACGGTGCTGCTCGGCCTGCATCTCTGCCAGCCGGGAGCCGTTGGTGGCTTCAACCGCTCTTTCACCCAGACGCTGGCGCGCCATGTTTTCGTCGTAGTCGAGTGCCGTCACGATCTCAACACCACCATCAACCCGGCGGTTAGACAGAATAACGGCATCCGGCCCCATTTCGTGGCTTACCTGCTTCAGGGCCTCAGCCATGGACTGCGCAAAAAACCGTTTTACTTTCATGCTGCTTCATCCTCCCACCGGCAAGCGCTCTGGCTTCCCGCGATGCTCCGTCGGTTTATTGACCTACAGAGGCGACTATCGTGATCTGTTTGTTATCCGGGATTTCCTGGTACGAGAGCACATGCAAACGCTCTACCCCATAGCTGGCAAACTTCGCCAGTACTGGCCGCAAGGGCCCTGAAACCAGCAGGATGGCAGGCTTGCCGAGCATTTCCTGGCGCTGCACGCTGTCCTGAAGAGATCGTTGCAGCTTTTCCACCATGTTGGGCTCAAGCACCAGACCAATGTCATCCTGACCGCCGGATTGTTGACTCTGCTGAACAGACTTTAGCAATAACTGTTCCAGGTCTGGATCCAACGTGATAACGGGGATTTCGGCGTCGTTGCCGCAGATACTCTGAACAATCATTCGGCGCAGCGCCTGGCGGGCCACCGTGGTCAGCACTTTCGGGTCCTGACTCTTCGGATGCACGTTCACGATGGCCTCGGCAATGGAGCGCATATCCCGCACCGGCACTTCTTCTTTCAACAGGTTCTGCAACACTTTCAAGAGGATGCTGATGGAAATGGTGGTCGGCACCAGTTCCTCCGCCAGCTTGGGCGAAATCTTCTCCAGCTGGTCCAGCCACTTCTGGGCTTCCTCGTGACCGATCAATTCATGAGCGTGTTTCTGCAGAATCTGGTTCAGATGTGTCGCCACCACGGTGCTCGCATCCACCACGGTGTAACCCAGCGTCTGGGCCTGGTCTTTCCTGTCGGATTCAATCCAGATGGCGTCCAGGCCGAAAGCAGGATCCTTGCCGGCAATACCTTCCACCTTGCCGAACACCTGCCCCGGATCAATGGCCAGCTCCCGCTCCGGATGAATCTCTGCCTCGGCGATGGTCACACCCATCAGGGTAATCCGGTAGACGTTCGGCATCAGATCCAGGTTGTCGCGAATGTGCACCGAGGGCATGAGGAAGCCCAAATCCTGCGAGAGCTTCTTACGAACCCCTTTGATTCGGCTGAGCAATTGTCCACCCTGGGATTTGTCCACCAACGGGATCAGACGGTAGCCCACTTCCAGCCCGACAATGTCCACCGTGGCCACGTCATCCCAGCCGAGCTCGCGGGTTTCCCCCGGTGCCGGCAATGCCTGCCCCTCGCCACCCGGACGATCCGGGGAAATTTCCGCACCCTGGCGGGCCGCCCCACCGGCCATGCCACCACGACCCACAAAGCCGCCTTCATCTTCAACCGTCTGCTGCTGTTTCTTCCAGATTAACCAGGCTGCGCCGGCTGCCAGCAAGCCCAGGCCAAGAAATGCGATGTGGGGCATCCCCGGAATCAGGCCCAACAGGATCAGGATACCGGCCGCAATGCCCAGCGCCTTGGGTGCACTGAACATCTGCTGAATGATCTGGCCGCCCATGTCCTGGCTGGAGGTTACCCGGGTAACCATGATGGCGGCAGACGTGGAGAGCAGCAGGGAAGGAATCTGGGCGACCAGGCCGTCACCGATGGTCAGCAGCGCATAACGCTCCATCGCCAGACCGAAATCCAGACCGTGCTGCATCATGCCGATCGCCACACCACCGACAATGTTGATGGCCAGAATCAACAACCCGGCAACGGCATCGCCTTTCACGAACTTCGAGGCACCGTCCATGGAGCCGTAAAAATCCGCTTCCTGGGCAATTTCCGAGCGGCGTGACTTGGCCTCGTCCTGGTTGATCAGGCCGGCGTTCAAATCCGCGTCAATCGCCATCTGCTTGCCGGGCATGGCATCCAGGGTAAAGCGGGCACTGACTTCAGACACCCGGCCAGCACCTTTGGTGACAACCAGGAAGTTGATGATCATGAGGATGGCGAAGACCACGAGACCGACGGCATAGTTCCCACCAATCAGGACTTCACCAAAAGACTCGATCACCTTACCGGCGGCATCGCCACCCTCATGGCCGTTCAGCAATACAATCCGGGTGGACGCCACGTTCAGGCCCAGGCGCAACAGGGTGGCCACCAGCAACACCGTGGGGAAGGAAGCAAATTCCATCGGCCGCATGGCGTACACACAAACCAGCAGAATGACGATGGACAGGGTGATATTAAAGGTGAAGAACACATCCAGCAGGAACGCCGGCATTGGCAGAATCATCATGCCAAGCAGCCCCATCAGCATCAGGGGGATACCGAGGTTCCCCCGCGTCAGGGATTTGACGTTGTTAAGGACTAGCGCTCTGTCCATGCCGGATCTGTCTCCACGTATCTGGGCTTGCGGGCAATTTCCGGGTCGAAAATCTGACACCGGGGGTCGCTTTCCGGGAGGTATCGCAAGAACCGTACCAGCCCTTGCAAAATTTGACGTCTGACCACCGTTCAACGCCTGACGCAGAAGCCCAGATACGGTATCCTTTCGCCATTTGCAATATCCCGATTCAAGCCAGAAACCCGAACACACAGGTGACCCCATGCCGATCCACGAAGTGAAGCACCCTCTGATCCGCCACAAGCTCGGCCTCATGCGCCGCGCCGACATCAGTACCAAGCACTTCCGAGAGCTGGCACAGGAAGTTGGCGCACTGCTGACCTACGAGGCCACCAAAGACTTCAACCTGCAGGAAAAAACCATTGAAGGCTGGGCCGGCCCGGTCTCCGTGGAGCAGATCCACGGCAAGAAGGTAACCATCGTGCCCATCCTCCGCGCCGGTCTGGGCATGCTGGACGGCGTTCTGAGCCTGATTCCGGTGGCCCGGGTGAGTGTGGTTGGCCAGATCCGCAACGAAGACACCCTCGAAGCGGAAACCTACCTGGAGAAACTCGTGGGCGAGCTGGATCAGCGCATGGCCCTGATCATTGATCCGATGCTGGCCACCGGCGGCTCCATGATTTCCACCATCGATCTGCTCAAGAAAGCCGGCAGCACCGAAATCCGGGCGCTGGTTCTGGTGGCCGCCCCGGAGGGCGTGGAAAAGGTTCTGGAGAAACACCCGGACGTGTCCATCTACACCGCGTCGGTGGATGAGCGCCTGAACGAGAAAGGCTACATTCTGCCGGGGCTGGGCGATGCCGGCGACAAGATCTTCGGCACCAAGCAGAAGGACGTCTGAGCATGCAGGACCATAACAACGATCCGGTCTGGAAACAGGCCATTGCCGGCTCCCAGATGCTGCTGGTGGCCTTTGGCGCCCTGGTGCTGATGCCACTGATTACCGGCCTGGATCCCAACGTCGCCTTGTTCACTGCCGGCCTGGGCACCCTGATCTTTCACATTGTCACCGGTGGCCAGATCCCGATCTTCCTGGCATCATCGTTCGCGTTCATCGCGCCGGTGCTGGCCTCCAAAGGCCGCTTTGGCCTGGAAGAAACCCTTGGTGGCCTGATGGCCGCAGGCATTCTGTATATCATCCTGTCCGGGGCGGTTCGTCTGCGCGGCACCGGTTTCATTACCCGGCTGTTGCCTCCAGTGGTGATTGCACCGGTCATCATGACCATCGGCCTGGGGCTGGCGCCCGTCGCTGTGTTTATGGCCACGGGTAAAACCGGTGACGGCCAGACCCAGCTGGTGCCCTATAACACCGCCATCTGGATAGCCATGATCTCCCTGGCCGTGACCATCATCATGTCGGTCTGGGCCAAGGGCATTTTCCGGCTGATCCCGATCATGTTCGGCGTCCTCGTGGGGTACGTTCTCTCTGCCATCATGGGCATTGTTGACACCACTCCCATCCAGCAGGCTGAGTGGCTGGCGATGCCAAACTTCGTAGCACCGGCGTTCAGCTGGGGCGCTATCCTGTTCATGATTCCGGTCGCCATTGCACCGGCCATCGAACACATCGGTGACGTTCTGGCCATCGGCAACGTTACCCGCAAGAACTACCTGGAAAAACCGGGCCTGCACCGTACCCTGCTGGGTGATGGTCTGGCCACCAGCGCTGCCTCCCTGCTTGGCGGTCCTCCCAACACCACCTATTCCGAAGTAACCGGTGCGGTGATGCTGACCAAGAACTTCAACCCGAAAGTTATGTGGTGGGCGGCGGTGGTTGCCATTGTTCTGGCGTTTGTCGGCAAGTTCGGCGCCGCGTTGCAGACCATTCCGGTACCGGTTATGGGCGGCATCCTCTGCCTGTTGTTCGGTTCAATCGCCGTTGTGGGCCTGAACACCCTGATCCGCCACCAGGTGGATCTGTCCCAGTCCCGTAATCTGGTGATCGTGGGCGTGACCCTGGTCTTTGGTATCGGCAATATGGCACTGGGCCAGCTGGAAGGCATCGCCCTGTGTGCGGTGGTTGCCATCATCCTCAACCTGATCCTGCCCGGCGAACGGGAAGCCTGGGGCAAACGGATTCACCAGCACGAATCCAGCTGACAGCCCGGATCAGCATTCCGCTCCCTCTATTCCGGTTCGCCGGAATAGAGGGCTTCAGATATCACGCCGCATATCGGGCGGAATCGGGAAGTCCGGCATGCCGGGCTTCGGACCACGGCCCTTGCGGAACTGGCGCAGCTGGAAGACATAGGCCAGCACCTGGGCAATGGCCATGTACAGGCCGTCCGGAATCTCTTCACCTATATCGGTATTGTGATACACCGCCCGCGTCAGTGGCGGCGTTCGCAGCACCTCGACCTTGTTCTCCCTGGCAATTTCCATAATCTTGAAGGCCACTTCATCTGCCCCCTTGGCCACCACCACTGGCGCGCCCATGGTTTTCTGATCGTACTTCAAGGCCACGGCATAGTGGGTGGGGTTGGTAATCACCACATCGGCCTTGGGAACGTCCTGCATCATCCGACGTTGCGCCATCTCCCGCTGAAGCTGGCGAATCTTGCCTTTGACTTCCGGCTTGCCCTCGGTGTCCTTGTACTCGTCCTTGACCTCCTGCTTGGTCATACGGAGCTTTTTCTGGTGATCGTAGATCTGGAAAGGTACATCGATGGCGGCAATGGCAATGGTGGCGCAGGACAGGAAGAAGAAACTCCAGCCCAATGTCCACAGTACATGCTCCATGGCCGGAACGGTGGGCTCTTCGGCGATGGCGAGCAGATCTTCTGTGCGCAGGTTAAGAATCAGGATGGCGACTGCCATCACCAGCCCCACCTTGGCAATGGCCTTGACCAGCTCGATCAGGGAGCGCATGGAGAACATTCGCCCCAGGCCTTTGATCGGATCCATGCGGTTGAATTTCGGCGCAATGGCCTTGGCACTGAACAGCAGACCACCAATGCCAATGGAACCAGCAACGGCGGCAATCAGTAACATCACCAGTATCGGTGACAGTGCCCAGGCAGCCTCTTTGGCCGCCAGTATCAGCTGAACGCTCATATGCCGGGTATCAAAAATCGCCGAGCGCTCAATCACGAAGGAATCGCGCATGATGCCCTCGAGTGAGGCGCCCAGCGACGTACCAAAAATCAGCAGCCCACCGGCACCGGCCAGCAATACCGCCATGGTAGCCAGTTCCTTGGAACGGGCCGTCTGGCCTTCCTCCTTGGCCTTCTCGAGGCGTCGGGGGGTAGGCTCTTCAGTTTTTTCCTGACTGTTGTCGTTCTCTTCCGCCATGGTCAGGGTTGCCCTTGCAGAGCGCGCATGAAATCAAAGGTTTCCCGCGTGTACTGGTCAAAGTGCGGCAGGAAGTTGGCGTGTAACACCCAGATAGCAAACAATCCAAAAATCAGGCCAATCGGAAAGCCGAGGGCGAAGATGTTCATCTGCGGTGCTGCGCGTGTCATCACACCGAAAGAGATGTTCACAATCAGAACCGCAGTCACCGCCGGCAATGCCAGCAACATGGCGGAGGCAAACATCCAGGAAATGCGATGAGCCAGCGCCCACACACCACCCTGCCCCAGCCCTTCCATACCAATAGGCAAGGTATAGAAGCTTTCGATAAACACCTCGAAGGCCACCAGATGGCCATTCATCACCAGAAACAGCAGAGTAATGGTGATGGTGTAGATCTGTGCCAAAACCGGCACGTTAACCCCGTTGGCGGGGTCTACCATGGAGGCAAAGCCCAGGCCCATCTGCATGGCAATCATCTGCCCCGCGATCACAAACAACTGCCAGAGTGCGGTCAGGGCAAAGCCCAGGCCGACGCCAATCAGGATCTGCTGCAGCGTGATGACGACCGCGTCGGCACTGAGGGCTTCCACCTGGGGTACGGCAGGAATCATGGGCGCAATCAGGATGGTCATCAGCAGCGCCAGTCCCAGCCGAACACGGGCGGGTACCAACTGAGTACCGAAGATGGGGATGACCATGAGGAAACTGGCCAGCCGGAATAAGGGCCAGATATGCTGCCCCACCCACTGGCCAATCAGATCTGCACTGAACTCCGCCGGCAGCATGGGCTCAGCCGATCAGATAGGGAATGCGGGAGATCAGCCCATTGGCGTGGTCCAGCAGGGTGGTCAGCATCCAGGGCCCGGCAGCAATGATCACAATCAGTGTGATCAGAAGGCGAGGCAGGAAACTGAGGGTCTGCTCGTTGATCTGGGTCGCCGCCTGAAAGGTACTGACCACAAGACCAATCACCAGGCCCGGCCCGATGATGACGGCAGACAGCAATACAATCAGCCAGAGCGCCTCTCGCAGTATGTCGATAACCGTTTCCGGAGTCATGATTGCCTCCTAGATCCCGTAGCTGGCAGCCAGGGTACCCATGATCAGGGCCCAGCCATCCACCAGTACAAACAGCATGATTTTAAACGGCAGCGAGATGATGATAGGCGACAGCATCATCATACCCATGGCCATCAGTACACTGGCCACCACCATGTCGATGATCAGGAACGGAATAAACAGAATAAATCCGATCTGGAACGCTGTCTTCAGTTCACTGGTGACAAACGCCGGCATCAGGATCCAGAAGGACACGTCCTGCGGTGTTTCATACTGAACATCGGCAATCCTCATGAACAGCGCCAGGTCGTCTTCCCGGGTCTGTTCCAGCATGAACTTGCGAAACGGCTGACTGGCCAGTTCCACCGCTTCCAGCGAGGTAACCTCTTCCTGCAAATAGGGTTGCAGACCCACCCGATTGGCTTCTTCCAGTACCGGCTTCATGATGAAGATGCTCAGGAACAGCGCCAGCCCAAGCAGAATCTGGTTGGAGGGCGTGGCCTGCAACCCCAGGGCCTGACGAAGAATGGCAAAGACCACGATGATCCGGGTAAACGAGGTCATCATCATGAGCATGGCCGGCAGGAAGGTCAGCGCGGTCATCAGCGCCAGGATCTGCAGGGTTACCGAGTATTCCTCAGTGCCGTTCTCTCCGGGTTCAACAGTAAACGCTGGAATGCCCGGCAGATCAGCCTGGGCCAGGGCGGGAAGGCAAAGGCCGGCAATCAGGGCAAACCAGGGAAAACTGCGTTTGAGAATGGCCACCACCATGACGTTAGTCTTTCCTTTCCGGCGCTGACCAGGATTTGCCAATCATGGACTGCAGCTTGCGGGCGAAGTCACTGGAACCGGCACTGCCGGCATCCACCACCGGTTCATCAAATACATGCAGGGTTCTGATCGTGCTGGGTGTGATACCAAGCAGAATCTGCTGCTGCCCCACTTCCACCAGCGCGATACGCTCCCTGGCGCCGATGGCCAGTACGGACACCACCTTGATGGCATTGTTGTTCATACCGGTCATACCGCTCATCCGCCGGATCAGCCAGGCACAACCGTAAATGATGGCCACCACCGCCAGCAGGCCGGCTCCCAGGCTCAGTATCGTCGCCACAGTATCCGGGGCTCGCCCGCCCGAGACCGCGGTATCTCCCGCCTTTGCCGCTTCCTCAGCCAACAGCGGCAACGGTACCCAAAGCAGCAACCAGCCAGTCAGTCTTGTCATATTATTTCTGCAGCCGTTTGATTCGCTCGCCCGGGCTGATAACGTCCGTCAGCCGGATACCGAACTTCTCATTCACCATGACCACCTCACCGTGGGCGATCAGCGTGCCATTGACCAGCACATCCAGTGGCTCGCCCGCCAGCCGGTCCAGTTCGATCACCGAGCCCTGGTTCAGCTGGAGCAGATTGCGTATCGGAATCTGGGTGTTGCCCACTTCCATGGAGATGGTGACGGGGATATCCAGGATCACGTCGATGTCCGGAGACTCGCCACCACCAGCGCCCTGGTCCGCGCCAAACTCCTCCATGGGAGCGGTGCGCACGTCCTGGTGTTCCGCTTCAGGTTGGTCGTCGCCACCCTCAGCCTCAGCCATGGCCGCTGCCCACTCGTCTTCCCGGGAGCCTTCGGCATCGCCAGACTCGTCCATTGCCGCTTCCCACTCGGCCGCCAGCTTTTCGTCTTCGCTGAGTTCCTGCTCGTCTTTCTTGTCGTCGTCAGCCATTGCGTCCCACCTTCAGTTGTTTCTTTACCTTGGGCAACTTGGCCCGGTCGTGAATCCTCAGCGCCAGTTTACCGTCGCGGGTGCCCAGCGTTGCCTTGTAGATTGGAATACCATTGGCGGTCACCGTCAGGTGCTCGGGAATTTCTACCGGAATCACATCACCGGCTTTCATCCGGGCAATGTCACGCAAAGAGATGCGGCGCCGGCAGACAGTGGTATTGATCGGCACATTGACCTCTTTGATGTCCTCCTGCAAGGCGTTTACCCAACGTTCGTCGACATCATCAATATCGCTCTGCACCCCCGCATCCAGCACATCGCGGATTGGCTCGATCATCGAGTACGGCAGCGCAAAATGAAGTTCGCCGCCTCCTCCATCGAGTTCAATATGGAAGGTACTGACCACCACCACTTCGCTCGGACTGACGATGTTGGCCATGGTCGGGTTGACTTCCGAACTGAGGTATTCGAATTCCACCTGCAAGACCGCATGCCAGGCTTCTTTCATATCGTGGAAGACCTGATTCAGCACCATTTGCACAATACGGGTTTCGGTAGGGGTGAATTCCCGGCCCTCGATCTTGGCATGGCGCCCCTCACCACCGAAGAAGTTGTCCACCAGTTTGAACACCAGCTTGGCATCCAGCACGAACAGGGATGTACCGCGTAACGGGCGAACCTTGCACAGGTTAAGGCTGGTGGGCACATACAGGGTATGGATGTACTCACCGAATTTCATGATCTGGACACCGCCGGTGGAGACGTCGGCATTGCGGCGCAGCAGGTTAAACAGACTGATACGGGTATAGCGGGCAAAACGCTCGTTAATCATCTCGAGCGTTGGCATGCGGCCACGGACGATCCGATCCTGGCTGGCGAGGTCGTAATTCTTTACGCCGGTATCATCGGTCTCTTCATAGGTATCGATGTCGCCATCATCCACCCCGTGGAGGAGGGCATCGATCTCGTCCTGTGACAGTAAATCCTGCATACCTGTTCCTGCCCCTAACTGTTGGTTATCCGCCCGGTACGATTACTGAACCACAAAATTCCGGAACAATACCCGGTCGATTGCCGGCTCCCCTTCCTGCTCCAGCACCTGATTCACGGTCTGCAGCATGCTGTCGGCCAGCGTCTGACGACCTTCCGGCGTTTGCAACTGCATGAAGTCGCTGCTGCCCAGCACCATCACCAACTGGCTACGGATAAGAGGCATATGAACGTCCGAGGCAGCCAGTGCAGCCGGATCTTTGGCCTCAAACGACACGTAGATCTGGGCATAGCGTTGGCGACCCTGCGCCTGAACGGTGGTCACCAGGGCTTTCTCGATATCGGTATAGCTGCTGGCAACAAACGCGGGTTCGGCTGAAGTCGTGGTTTCACTATCCTCTGCGCCGGGCAGTCCGCCACCCAGGAACCAGAGTGTCCCAACCACGGAAAGCCCCACCGCCAGGATAATGATGATCACTAGCATGATGATCAGTTTCAGCTTGCCTTTTTTGGCAGGCGCTTCGGTCGCAGTATTTTCGGCCATAACACTCGCTTGTCACTTTTTTGGCGTCCGGGAGGCTCCGAACAACCTTTCTCTGGTGTGATGCAAAGGCCGGGCCAGACAGCCCATCCCCTGTTTTCAGAACCGCAGTTTAGCGTTGCCAGAGGGGATGGGCAAAGAAGTCGGAAGACGGCAGGCTGAATTGTTCAGAAATCATCCGGACTCAGGCAAAGACGTCCACTTCGCCCCGCCAGCCCAGATCCAGCTGGCCGGTGCTCGACGACTCTGCATCAGCATCGTGGCTGGCCAGTGATGATCCACCAGAGGAACGACCATCCCCCTCACCGGCCTCACCACTCTCGCCACCGGCCTGCTGACCGCCCTGGTCAGACACATCAAACTGCCCGAGGGATAACCCTTGCTCACCCAGCATGTCGCGGAGCCGGTGGGAGTGCTGTTCGAGCTGCTCCCTCACCACCGGGTTGGCCGCGTGCACGGTGACACTGGCCTGATCATTGTGGACTTTCACCTTGACTTCCATCGGCCCCATATCCGGAGGGGTCAAGTGAATTTCGGCAACCGACATATTGCGGGCGGTCAGCCAGCTCAGCTTGCCCATGACCTTGTCACCCCACTCCGCCTGTCCAACCGGCACATCAACCGAGGTGGTGTAGCCCCGGAGCGGAATATTGGCATCCGCCGCCAGTTTTCCGGGCTGTGCTGCCTGCTGCGCGGCGGTTTCCATCACACCCTGAAATCTCGGGGTGGTGAGCAGGCTGGTCGGATCAACGGGGCGGGCACTCTCAGCGCTTGTCGCACCGGCAAGCAGGTCGGTGAGCTGCATGCCCGGCGCCAGAGCGGTGCTGCCTGCCACGGTAGATGATTGCCCCGGCAGGCCCTTGATCAGTCCCGAAGCAGCCTGATTTCCGGTTAACGCCATATTTGAAGCCAGGCTTTCAGGCCCGCCTGCCGAGGATTGGTTGGCGGCTGCAGGATACAGCGACTGAAGATTGGCAAATGTCAGGGGCATCAGCGGTTCGGCAACGACCAGGGCATCGTCTGCCTCACTGTCCGTGATGTCGCTGGCGGAGGAAGGACGAGCCGGTGATTCGGAGTCCGTCACCTGTTTTTGATCCGTCGGCGTATCGTTTTTTTCCGGCCGGGCATTTGAGGCCTCGGCCTTCTCATCAGCCCGGTCGGCCGCCTTGCGTTCCTGCGCAGCATCGGCCTGATCCCGACGCTCGGCGCGCTTGGCATCCATCCGTTTCTGCTCTGCCCGGGACAGCTCATCAAAACGGCTCTCACCGGCCTCCGCGTCTTTCCGGCCCTGCGATTTCGCTGCACCGACCTCCGGCTGACTCGTTTTCGCCGGTGCCTGGGGAAGTATGGTCTGTTGCATGGCAACCTCTTGCCGCTTTAGATCTCAGGTAGCCCCTGTTCGGAGCGTTTTCCGGAAAACTGCAAAAGCGGTGCCAAACCTCAGCGCGGGGTGACGGTCAGACCTCCTGGCCAAAATTTTGCAGTCGCTGGGCCACTTCCGAAAACTCGGCCTCAATCCGCTCAAGCACTGCAGGAGCCTGTTCCAGAGTCGCGCCCTTGCCCAGCTGTTCGGCCTCAAAACACAGGCCCCCCAGTCTGGGGGCACCGATATTGATGCAACTGCCCTTGAAGCTGTGCGCCGTCTTGGCGAAGTGCTCCGGGTCGGCCGTTGCCAGCGCCTCTTTCAGGCCGTCAATGCGTGAACGGGAGTCTGCCAGGTAGGTCTGGATCAGGACATCAAACTCATCTTCCATCACATCCTGCAGTTCGGCCAGTGCCTCCACGTCAAGATGGGGTTTGTCGTTCATTCGCTATCCTCATTTGTCGGCACTCAGGCGCCAGTGGGTATGGTCGCGTCGGGAAACCACCAATCATAGACGATTTCCACACGATTTCCCCGGCCGTGAACCTTCAGATTTCGGGTCATACGCCGGAGGATCTCAAGCCCCCGCCCCGCGTATCGGCCGGTCGAAGCCGCCTGCTGGTGCGCCACTGTGTCCGAATATTCTGTAAAATCAAAACCATCACCACTGTCTTCACAGACAACGGTGAGAGTACCTCCGCCCTCCCTGGGCTGATGCCCCAGGGAAAACCGTATGAAATGCCCATCGGTGTTACCCAGTCTGCGCGTTCGCTCCTGGTAATAACGGCTGAAGCCGCCAGGTGACGTTTTCCACTCAGAGGACAAGGCCAGAACGCCGTGTTCAAGGGCATTGTTATAGAGTTCCGACAACAGCGTGTAGACCTCGCCGCTGCGGCTCCTCAGACCGGGCACTTCCATACAGATATGCAGCATAAGCGGCAGTGGATTGAAGTCAGCCAGGGTCTGTTCACGCAATTCATAGACGCAGTGCCAGTCCGCCGGGCCGGTCAGCGCCGATTCCGGAATCTTGTCTGGCATTGCCTCTGGCGCCTCCGCCCGAACCATTTGCAGACAGCACAGCGTCAGGTCATCGGCCAGTTCTGGCTTACCGGTATGCTGCTGCATTCTCGCCAGCAGTGCCTCAAACGGCTCCTGCCCTGTTTTCAGCCCGGCCAGCACGCTCAGGACACCTTCCTCGCCCAGACTTTCACCCGCACTGTTGGGTGCCTCCGGGAGCCCGTCGGTCATCATCACCAGCCAGTCCCCCGGTGCAGCGTCCAGCACCGTCATGGAGGCTGAGAATTGGTCCGGCTCCTGTACTCCCAGCGGCAGGTGCCGGGACGGAATGGCGACACGGTAGCCCCCGGCACGCAACAGCCAGCCATCCGGCAAGCCACCGTTCCAGACACGCAGACTGTTGTGTTTGAAATCCGCCTCAATCATCAGGCCGCAGCAAAACATGCCAACTGGCAGTATTCGTCGAAGCTTGCGGTTGATTTCCCGGAGAACATCCGGGGCTCCGAAACCTTTGGCCGCCATCCCGTAGAAGATTTCCGCCACGGGCATGGCGCCAATGGCGGCAGGCAATCCGTGCCCGGTGAAATCACCGAGGAACACCAGGGTTCCCCCGCCGGGGCGCTGAGCCGCAAACAGGACATCACCGTTGAAGACCGACAGGGGTGAGGCATGGTGCCGAATATTGGGTGCATCCAGACAACCGGTATGGGCAATGTTATCGAACACCCGCCGCGCCGTGCGCTGCTCGTCCAGCATTTGCTGGTTCTGGCGCCGAATATGGTCACGCTGGTCCGACAATGCCTGGTGCAGAGCCCGCATACGATTGAAAGCGTTAATCTTCGCTTCAAGGATCACGCGGTTGTAGGGTTTCACGAGAAAATCGTCGCCGCCGGCCTCAAGACACCGAGCCAGATCGCCCGCCCCGGACAGGGACGTGAGAAAAATGAGCGGCACCAGGCGCTCACCCGCCAGAGCCTTGATTTGACGGGCGGCTTCCATGCCGTCCATCCGGGGCATCAGGGCGTCCAGCAGCACCAGATCCGGTTGGGATTCCCGGAACAGTTCCACCGCCTCGGTACCGTCTTCGGCCTCAATCACGGTATGGCCCAGGCGGCTGACCAGCCGCGCCAGAATCAACCGGTCGCTGGCACTGTCCTCGGCAAGAAGTACCTTCAAGGGAATCGCCTCAGCGAATGCTGAACAACTGCTCGAAGTTGGAGATGGAGAGTATTCTGCGGACATCGCTGTTGCAGTTCTCGATGGAGATGCGGGCGCCATCGCCGCCAGCGTGATCCCTTAACAGAAGCAACATGCCCAGAGCCGAGCTGTCGAGGTAGGTGGTGTCTGAAAGATCAATGACATAGTGGCTGACGGTGGGTTCGCTATGCTCGTAGGCATCCCGAAAGGATTGATGGGTACTGAAATCGAACCGACCCTCCACGCAGATCGTGAGGGTCTTGCCGTCATCGCTCCGGCGTGTCTCTATAGGCATTCCTGAACCTCCCGGCACATTCCACCAATGACTTTCCTTCGCTGCCAGCCATTGATGGCAAGCTTATCTGGTAAAGGATAGTCAAATAAACGGAAATTGCATCCGGGTTATCTGATGCAGATCACCGGGGACTACAATTATCGCTGTCGCCGGGCAAAGGCCCGACCGGCAGCTTCGTCCGCCAGTTTCTGGTCTCTGAGATCCTGTTCCCGCTGTTCCTGTTGCCGACAGGACTCAATGTATTTTTCCATACCACGGCGACGTTCCCAGGCCTGTTGCCACTCCCGGCGCCTGGCTTCAAACACCTGTTCCGCCTGTTGCAGCTGCCGCTGTTGCTGGGCAATCACCTGGTCCAGCTGGGCAATAAAAGCCTGCCAGGCCTGCAGCCGCGCCACAGGAACAACACCCTGCTGACTGGCGCGGATCTGGTCACGATACTCCTGCTGATACCGCTCCAGGTTTTCCACCTGTTCGCGGTGCGCCTCCACCTGCTTACGGGCTTCACCAAGGCGCTCCAGAGCTTCCTGCTCTTTTCGCTCTTCAAGGGAGAGTACAACTTCAAGACGTTTCGATCGCAACATCAGGCATTATCCCGGTTGCCGGCGGGATTCGGTACCGCCGTCTTTCTTCGTTCCGGAGAACGCCGCTCGGGCACCACCGCCAGCAGCTGCTCAATCGCCTCCGTCAGGGGAGCACTTTCATTCAGCCCCTGCTGCAAAAACTGGCGCATGTTGCCTATATGCTGGATGGCAAAGTCGGTCTCCGGGTCGGAACCCTTCACGTAGGCACCCACACTGATCAGATCACGGGCCTGCTGATAACGGGAATAGACCTGTTTGAATCTCTGGGCCCGGGAGAAGTGCTCCGGATCGGTCACCTGGGGCATCACCCGGCTGATGGAGGCTTCCACATCTATGGCCGGATAGTGGCCTTCTTCCGCCAGGCGTCGGGATAATACGATGTGACCATCAAGGATGGCCCGGGCTGCATCGGCAATGGGATCCTGCTGGTCGTCACCTTCCGTCAGAACGGTATAAAACGCAGTAATGGAACCACCACCGGGGCGACCATTACCCGTGCGCTCAACCAGTTGCGGCAGCTTGGCAAAAACCGAGGGCGGATAACCCTTGGTCGCCGGTGGTTCGCCTACGGCCAGGGCGATCTCTCGTTGTGCCTGGGCATAGCGGGTGAGAGAATCCATCAATAGCAGGACGCGCTTGCCCTGATCGCGGTAATACTCGGCGATTCGGGTGGTGAGCATAGCGGCACGCAGACGCATCAGTGGCGAGTCATCAGCTGGAGCAGCCACAACCACGGAACGAGCCAGGCCTTCATCGCCGAGAATGTCCTCGATGAATTCCTTGACCTCCCGGCCCCGCTCGCCAATCAATCCAACCACGGTAATATCGGCATCGGTAAACCGGGTCATCATCCCCAACAGCATACTCTTACCGACACCACTGCCGGCAAACAGGCCGAGGCGCTGGCCCTGGCCCACAGTCAACAACGCATTGATGGCGCGAATGCCCACATCCATGGATTGGCGAACCGGCGCCCGGTTCAATGGGTTGATGATGTCGCCGGTCAGCTGCACTCTGGCCTCCGCCTGCAACGGTCCCTTGCCGTCCAGCGGGTCGCCGGCACCATTCACCACGCGCCCCAGCATTTGCGGGCCCACCGGCACCCTGCTGGCCGAGGCCAGAGGAATCACCCGGGCTCCGGGCTTGAGACCTTCGATGGCGGTCAGCGGCATCAGGTAAACCTTGTCTTCCTCAAAGCCCACCACTTCCGCTTCGACACTAGTGGCGCCATCGCCCTGAATCAGACAACGGTCCCCCACCACCATAGGGCAACCCACGCATTCCAGCGTGAGACCCACCATGCGCGTAAGCCGGCCAGACAATTCTGGCGCCGGTTCGGCATTGATGGCGCCCTGAAGCTGCCGTATACGCTCAGCCAGGCGTGAGGTCATCGTCCTGGCCCTGCTCGTTGAATTCGTTGGAATCGGCTTGCTGTGGTGATGTCATGCCCGAACCACTCAGTACATCCCGGTGAAAATCCGTGAGCTCACCCATGTTGGGCGCCAGCTCGTCCTGCTCCGGGCCGGCAGGCTCCGCCAGCTGTTCTTCCAGCATGCCCTGAACCGCCCGCTGGAATCGCTTCTCCACGGTGTAATCCACCAGACTATGGCGCGATTCCACTTTACAGCCACCGGGCATGAGAGAATCGTCCTCAATAATCACGGCCGATGATTCCAGGCGCTCAGTGACTTCGCGTACCGGTTCGATATCGTCGGGGTGAATATGAATGCGTAGATTGTCGGCAGTCGAGGGCAGTGACGACAGCGCCCGACGCACCACCTGGCGAATCTGGGAGGAATCAATGCTGAGTTCACGGAAAACCACCGCCCGTGCCAGCACCGTGGTGAGGTTTACCAGCACCGATTCCAGCTCGTCCTCATGGCGCTCGATGGGCAACAACAGCTCACCCATCAGATGCTCCAGGCGTTCCATCCGGGAGGCAACTTCCTGGCGCGTCTGCTCTGCTGCCTGCTGCTCTCCGTGACTGCGGCCCTCCGCCTCGCCTGCGGCATAGCCGTCTTTGTGCCCGTCAGCCCGACCCTGCTCAAAGCCTTCCGTGTACCCGGCCTGGCGCCCCTCCTGAAAACCGTCCTCGCGGGCAGCCTGGCGAATTTCTTCCAGATCCGCCGCGGTCAGCGGCTTGACTTCTTCTTCCTCGACAACCTGATTTCCGCGTTCATCAAGCAGGGGCAGTTCCCACCGTTCCCAGGCGGTCATCTGTTCTTTCGGTATGCGCTTGCTGTCCTGGTCGGAATCTTTCATCACATCATTTCTTCACCGCTACCACCCAGCGATATCTCGCCGGCTTCAGCCATGCGGCGAGCAACGGTGATAATGTCTTTCTGTGCTGCTTCGACTTCGCTGACCTTGACCGGCCCCTTGGCTTCCAGATCATCCTGCAGCAGTTCCGCAGCACGCTTGGACATGTTCTTGAATATCTTTTCCTTGACGGCTTCGTCGGCACCTTTGAGCGCCACCACCAGCACCTCCGAGGACACCTCCCGCAGCAGCGCCTGGATACCACGATCATCAATATCCTTGAGGTTATCGAACACGAACATAAGGTCTTCAATGGTGGACGCCAGATCCGGATCCATGTCCTTGATGGAATCCATCAACGAGCCCTCAATCCCCCGATCCATAAAGTTCATGATATCGGCCGCTCGCTTCACGCCACCAATCCGACTGGTCTGGGAGGCCGCGCCACCGGAGAACTGCTTCTCAAGGATGTCGTTCAGTTCCTGCAGGGCCTGTGGCTGGATACTTTCGAGCGAAGCCACCCGCATCATCACATCCAGGCGTACTTTTTCATCAAGCGTACCGAGAATTTCGGCGGCCTGGTCCGGGTCGAGGTAGGAGATAACTATGGCCTGAATCTGAGGGTGCTCGTAACGGATGATATCGCCCACCGCCCGGGGCTCCATCCATTTAAGGGTGTCCAGGCCGGTGGTATTGCCGCCAATCAGGATGCGGTCAATCAGGCTCGCGGCCTTATCATCACCCAACGCCTGAGTGAGCATCGCCCGGATGTAGTCGTCGTTGCCAACCCCCAAACCGGTCTGGCCACCGACCGCGTCCACAAACTGGTTAAGCACGTAGGTGACGTCGTCTTTACTGACGTCTTTCATCTGCGCCATGGCAACGCCAACCCGCTGAACCTCTTTCGGCCCCATGTGCTTGAGCACCTCAGCGGCGTCCGCTTCACCGAGAGACATCAGCAGGATCGCTGCCTGCTCCACTCTCGGAATCTTGCGTTGCGGCTTTTTCGGGGCATCCCCCTGCAACTGGCCGTTTTCTTCAGTCATCGACGTTCACCCACTGGCGCATAACCTGTGCGACCCTGGCGGGATCTTCCGCAATCAGGCCTTTGAGTGCATTCAACTGCCTATCATAGCTGTCTGTGGCGCCCGGCAAAAGCAGGTCATCCTGAGACGACATGGCATCGCGCAGTGCCTGCCCGCCTTCGATATCACCCAGTCCACCAAACTCACCGTCTTCTCCGCCTTCATCACGCTCGCGACGACCGCCGCCGGAAAGCGTCTTCAAGGTGGGGCGCAGCAGGCCAAGCACCAGAATCAGAATGACCAGCCCTGCCAATACCTGCTTCATCAAGTCCCAGAACCACGGCTGCTCCCAGAAACCCGGCGCTTCGAACTCCACGGCGTCTTCAGGGGCAAAGGCGGTATTCATGACGGTAACGCTGTCGCCCCGGGAGGCGGAATAGCCAACCGCATCACGCACCAGCATGCTCAGCCGCTGCAGTTCGGCTTCGGGCCAGGGTTGATAGCTCACCTCGCCAGTCTCCGAGTCAACCACTTTCATGTCATCCACGGCGAGGGCCACGGTCACTCGCTTGACGGCACCCAGCTCCTGGCGGGTGTAGCTGACGGTACGATCCAGTTCGTAGTTCCGGGTGGATTCACTCCGGACATTCACCGGCGGAGCCGCAGGGGTGCCATCTTCACCTTCGGCGGCATTGGCCTGCTCCGGAACCGTGGCTGCCCCTGGCGGCTGATTGGCCAGTGCACCGGGAATGCCACCCAGGCCTCCCGCAACACGCTGCTCAGACAACTCGCGCTCACTGCGAACCGCCTGCTGCTCCGGGTTGTATAACTCTTCGGCCCGTTCGCCCGCCGAGAAGTCCAGGTCTGCAGTGACTTCCGCGCGGTAACGCCCTTCGCCGACAATCGGGCCAATAAGGGACGCGACACGACGGGTCAGCCGCTCTTCAACCCTGGACGTGTATTCATACTGGTCTTTCATCCGATCCGTTTCGGCCTGAACGTCATCGCCCGTCAACAGATTGCCGTTCTGGTCGACTACAGTGACCTGATCCCGGTTCATCATCGGGATGCTGCCGGCCACCAGGTTGACGATGGCCCGAATCTGTTCAGGCTCAGGGCGACGGCCCGCAAACACCTCAAGGAACACCGAGGCGGTCGGTTCACGGGCATCCCGGATAAACACCGAACGCTCGGGAATGGCCAGGTGCACCCGGGCATTTCGAACACCACGCATGGCGGCGATGGTCCGGGCCAGTTCGCCCTCCAGTCCGCGCCGGTAGCTGATGGTTTCCATAAACTGGGACGTCCCCAGACCACGCTCCTGGTCCAGCAACTCATAGCCCATGGTTTTCTGGTCGGTCACGCCTTCTGCGGCAAGTTTCAGGCGCGCGTTGTATACCTGTTCAGACGGCACCAGCAGCGCTCCGGTGCGGGGGTCCATCTTGTAATCGATACCGTTGCTGTCGAGGATGGTGGTCACGTCCTGCGGGTTGTAGGCAGACAGATCCCCCACCACCGGCTGGTAATTGGGCTCCTGAGCCCAGAGCACCACAGCCACACCCAGTGCCACACTGGCGGCCAGCCCCACCATAAGCCCGACCTGGCGGAGCAGATTCAATCGGTTGAACCCGAGCAAAAGATTGCTACGGCTCTCAGGAGTATCACTCTCCTGGGTAGCCGGCAGGTCAGAGGCGGCGGTTTCCGCGGGTACGCTTGCCATGCTGTTGCTCCGTTATCAGATCGGCATATTCATAATGTCTTCGTAGGCCCGCACAACCCGGTTACGCACCTGGGTCAGCGCCTCGAAAGACACGGAAGATTTCTGGGCAGCAATCATTACCCGGGTAATGTCCACATTCGGATCGCCCATTTCATAGGCCGTTCTGAGTTCGCTGGCCTGACTCTGGACCTCGTGCACATTGTTGACGGCCTTGCCCAGCATATCGCTGAAGCTGGGAACTTCCTGTGTTTCCTGAACCTGTCGTGGGCCATCGATGCGACCACGTACGGACTGATCCTGCTCAATCCTCTGGTTCTGCATCATCTGGGTACGCAGATTCCGGATCTCAGACAGAACACTGTTTATGTCGGCACGTTGAACCATCACACTCTCCCGGCGGCCCTGTCGGGCCTGTACTTGTTGCTGACTCGAGAGAAATAAAGCAAGCAACAGGCCAGAAAAATTTAACTCTTTTATTTCAGCAGCTTAATAAGCAGACTTGAAGTGGAAGATGTGGGCGCGACAAAGAATTGACAGGCTGAAACCAGACAGAAAGGAAGACAACAGGGACGGGTAAAAAAGCGGCACCCCGAAGGGTGCCCGAAGGAGAATAAGGTCGACAACAAAGGCCCTGACTCAGGCCATGGCCAGCTCCGCATCAAGATCGATACCGGCATCGCGCATCTGGGCCAGTTTGTAGCGAAGCGTTCGTGGGCTGATGCCCAATTGCTCCGCGGCCCGGTTGCGCCTGCCACGCTCTTTCTTGAGGGTCTGGATAATGATACGGAACTCCTGCTGCCGCAGATCATCTCCGAGCGAACCAATGACTTCATCAGTTACTGAGTCAGCTTCCAGTCCAGCCTCGGGCTCTGGCAATTCAACCACCGGAGTCTCGACAGACCTGGCGGGAATGGCAGGCTCGGTGGGCGCACCAAAGTCGGCGGCACCAGTAATCCCAAGCTCCAGACAAAGATCGCCGGCATGGATCACATTGCCCTGATGCAACACCAATGCTCGCTGAATGGCATTGTCCAGCTCACGGACATTACCCGGCCAGGCGTGAGCGATCAGCGCCTTTCGGGCATCCTCGGCCAGTGTGATGCCGGTCAGTTTCATCTTGCGGCAGTGTTTTTTCAGCAGTGACCGGGCCAGGGGCAGAATATCCAGCGGCCGCTCCCGCAGGGGCTGCCAGCGCATCGGGAATACCGTCAACCGGTAATAGAGATCTTCACGGAACTTGCCTTCACGAACATAGTCCGCCAGATCGCGGTTTGTGGTCGCCAGCACACGAACGTCCAGCTGAATGGTCTTGCGACCACCCACCCGCTCCACTTCCCGCTCCTGCAACACCCGCAGCAGCTTGGACTGCAAACCAAGATCCATTTCGGAAATCTCGTCCAGCAGAATGGTTCCGCCATTCGCCTGCTCGAATTTGCCTGGGGAGGCTGCAACGGCACCCGTGAATGCACCTTTCTCGTGACCGAACAGAATGGCTTCCAGCATATTCTCCGGAATAGCGGCACAGTTGATCGCGACAAACGGCTCATCCGCTCGGGGTGACTGCTGATGGATATAGCGGGCCAACACTTCTTTACCGGTACCACTCTCACCGGAAATCATCACTGTGGAATCACTGGCCGCCACTTTCGCGGCCAACTGGAACATGCGTTTGCTGACCGGATCCTCAGCCACCGGCTCATCGCCGGATTTCTGGCGGCTTCCGCCCACGACCCGACTGACCGCTTCCACCAGAACCTGAGGCTCAAACGGCTTGACCAGATAATCGATGGCACCAGATTGCATGGCAGACACCGCGTGGCTGATCTGGCCGTACGCGGTAATCAGCATCATGGGCAGCCCCGGATACAAGCGCTGAACTTCCGCCAACAACTCATGGCCGGACATGCCGGGCATATTGACATCGCTGACCACCATATCGACCGGCGCCCGGGCCAGACTTACCAGCGCATCTTCAGCGTTCGCCGCTTCCCGCACCTGGAATTTCGCCAGTTCCAGCGTCGTTACCAAAGCTTCGCGCAGGTCGTGGTCATCTTCCACAATCAGAATCTGGGCCTTTGCCATGCTATGCACCTCCAACCTGTTCTTTAAAACCGGGCTGTCAGAATAGGCAGCCGAACTATCGCGTCGGCGCCTTGCTGTCCGGGGGATGAAATCGAAAACTCGCCCTGATGGGCCTTGACCACAGCCTGCACCACGGCCAGCCCGAGGCCGGTGCCATGGGATTTGGTGGTGTAGAAGGCTTCCATAATCCGACCTGCCTCACCAGGCTCGAACCCGGGCCCGTTATCGGAAACCCGGATTTTCAGGCGGCCAGAGGTGGCGGAAACGACGATTGAAACGTCGGCTGCCCCCGCCTCCAGACTGTTATTCACAAGATTGGTACAGGCGCCGACCAAGGCATCGCGATTACACATCAGCCGGCAAGGCGTCTGCACCTGGTTGTCCAGGGTCACCTGCACGCCCGGCGCAAGCTTGAGGCCGTCCACGGCAGACTCAAGTGCTTCCACCAGACGCGACGAATCCAGCTCTTCCGCCAGCCGGGTTTCACCGCGGGCGAAGATCAACATGTCACGAACCTGCTGTTCCAGGTGGGTCAGGCGGGACATCAGCCGGGAAGCGCAACGTTGACGCAGCTCCTCGTCAAGATCCGGCTGGCTCAGATGGCCGCCATAGAGAATGGCGGCAGACAGCGGTGTGCGAATCTGGTGGGCCAGGGAGGCAACCATCTTACCCATGGCAGAGAGGCGCTGGGCATGAGCCAGTTGCGACTGAAGCTGACGGGTTTCGGTCAGATCGGTCAGCAGGATCAACTGACCCGGCTGATTCTCCATAGTACGGATCTCAATGCTGACCCGGCGACCATCCTTCAGGGAAACTTCATGGCCATCATCGTTACGGGGTGCAAAACAACGGCGGATAACGTCAATCCAGCGCTCGCCCTCAAGCGGCTCGCCGAGCAAGGCAATGGCAGCCGGATTGCTCTGGCTGACGGTGCCATGTTTGTCCAGTACAACCACACCCGCAGGCAGAGCATTCAGCAAGGTAGAAAGCCTGTCCGCCAGCTGTTCTTTCTGCTCCAGCTCCTGCTGGCGCTGTCGTGATTCATAAGACAGCTCACCGGACAGCTGATTCACCCTTGATTCAAGGGTGCGATAGGAATCGGTAATCTGGCGAGACATGCGATTGAACAGCTCAAGCGCAGAATCCACAGCCTCATCGTCCTGTTGTGGAAACAGCGCTGTCACCTTGTCGTTGACATCAGCCGCGGCGTTGGCATCCGGCTGTTGGCGGGACTCCATAACGACATGTGCGTGGCTCATAACCTTTCCCCCTGACAGGCCCGGCGGGGCCATCAATACTTTCGTTCGGAAAGGTCAAAGCTAACAGCGTGCCAATTATGGTTTATTCTTTATTTTCAGACATTAACGAAACCCCAGAAACCCGGCGTGACGGATTATCGTCGGCCAGAAACAACGATGGCGTCGCAGGTTACAAACCTTTGACGCCATCTCAAGCCAGCCACCTCAGCGGCCTCAGGCTTCTTCCGAGTCGTCCCTCAGCCCGTACTTTCGTACTTTCTCCACCAGCGTGGTGCGCCGTATCCGCAGCTTCTCGGCAGCGCGGGCAACCACACCGCTGGCTTCATCCAGAGCCTGCTGAATTAACTGCTTTTCAAGATTGGAGAGATAGTCCTTCAGATCGATGCCATTCACCGGCAGCAACGCCGGCGCATCCAGCCCCACCAGCCCAGGTATTGACGAGGGCATACCGGAATCCTCTACCGGACGATTCTCGTCGTAATCGTCCACATAACGGAACTTCTTCGGCAGTTCCTGAACCCCGATCACGCCGTAAGGATGCATGATGGCAAGGCGCTCCACCAGGTTCGCCAGCTCACGGACATTGCCCGGCCAATCATGACGACACAGGCTCATGATGGCCGCCGAGTTCATCCGCAATGAACCACGCTTCTCTTTCTCCATCCGGGAAATCAGCTCGTTGATCAACAACGGAATGTCCTCAACCCGCTCCCGGAGTGCCGGCATTTCGATGGGGAACACATTCAGGCGGTAGTACAGATCCTCCCGGAAGTCTCCGGACTCAATCATGTCCTCAAGATGCTTATGGGTCGCCGCAATCACCCGTACGTCGGCGGTCTGGGTGCGGTTACTGCCCACTTTTTCAAAGGTGCGTTCCTGCAGAACCCGCAGAATCTTCACCTGCATGTTCAGGGGCATATCGCCGATTTCATCCAGGAACAAGGTGCCGCCTTCCGCCATCTCGAAGCGCCCCACCCTCGCCGTGATGGCACCGGTAAACGCGCCTTTCTCATGGCCAAAGAGCTCGCTTTCCAGCAGCTCCGCCGGAATCGCACCACAGTTCACCGGCACAAACGGCTTGTCGCGGCGGGAGGAATGGTAATGCAAATTGCGGGCGACCACTTCCTTACCGGTACCGGATTCACCGGTAATGAGAACGCTCACATCTTTGTCAGCCACCTGCTCCATCAACTGACGCACCTGCTGGACTTTCCGGCTGGTTCCCACCAGGCTGCGGAACAACTGCACACCACGTTGCTGGCCGCGCTGCTGGTTGCGACTGAACTGATCCCGATAGATCTGCGCCCGGTACAGGGAGTCCACGAACTTGGTGTAGTTCAGTGGCCATTCCATCCGTGCGATCACTCGCGCCGCATCATCCTCTGACAGCGCCTTGAGTTCAGGGTCGCCCACCACCAACACCGGCACACCGGTCATGGCCCGGCATACCTTTTCTATGGCAGAGTCGGCCGAGGAATCAGTGCCGTTGACCACTGCCACGGAAACACTATCCCAAGCCTGGTCGTCATCACTTTCCAAAAGCGCCAAAGCCTCGTCACCGGCAATCACCTGCTCTTCACCGACAAACTCCAGAATGGTGACCAGATCTCGCCGTCTGGCTTCATCCTCACTCAGCACCAGCACTTTGTTATTTTTGGACATTCACAGGAATCTCTTCATGGATTTGTGCGGTATTTAAGACCGTATGCCGGCCCGAGTCAATTTTATGACGCTATCTTTGACGATTTGAGGAGACGTTCTGGTAAGTTTTGGCGGCGTTACGATTCTGACTCACCCCCTTCAATGAGGCTTTCGCCTCATCGCGGGCCTTCACAGCGGCAGCATCAGCCTCGGCCACAAAGCGATTCAGCGCTTCCAGTCGCTCACGTACCAATGTGGCGTCGATTCGGCCCTGTTCGAGCTCAGCCATCAACGGCTCCACCGTTGGCCGAACCCGGGCATTAAGCTGGCTCAACTGCTCCCAGTCCTGGTTGTCCAGGGCCTGCTTCAATTCGTGTTGGAGCTGATCCAGATCGGAAAGGAGGGTTTGAGGGTTGGCCATCAGCAATCTCCAGGGTTTGCAGGACAGGCTGGCCAACGGGAGGGCGCCACCGAAAAGCGATGGCGCCCCGCAACCGGACGATTAACGCCGAGCAGCGCGACGGGCCGCAGAGGCGGTGAACTCGTTACCACGATACCCCGGCGCAAAATTATAGGCGGGGTAACCGTTGTCCAGACCATCAATGTAATAACGGTTAGCCTTCAGATCATACGTCATTTCCATGGTGGTCCAGAAGACCGGCTCACTGTAGTAGCTGATATTGTGAGCCTCGGAAACGCGCCAGAGCTCGCCTTTCTCGTTGTATTCCTCGGAGACCAGAATCTGCCAGCTGTCCTCATCGATGTAGAACACACGGCGCTCGTAAATGTGGCCAATACCGGTACGGCGCTTGGCCTCTACCACCCAGACCCGGTGCAGCTCATAGCGGGCGAGTGTCTGGTTGATGTGGTTCGGGCGAATGACATCCTCAGGGCGAACACTGGAATCGTGAAGCTTGTATCCGTTGTAGGGAACCAGCAGCTCCCGCTTGCCTTTGAGCTCCCAGTCGTACTGGTTCGGAGCGCCGTTATACATGTCTTTCTGGTCTACCGAACGCAGCGAAGAGGAATTCGGCAGGTCGGTTTCATAGGCCAGATTCGGAGACCGACGCAGACGTCGGGAACCGGCATCGTAACGCCACGCAAGACGGGGTGAGCGCACCTGGTCCAGCGTTTCGTGCACCAGGGTGATGGTGCCAGCCAGAGTGGTCGGGGCGATGGTCTCGGTTTTCAGATAGAAGATCTTGTTGTCGATATCCGCAAGATCTGCGCCTATCTGGCTATAGGCGAAGAAATAATCATAGTGGTTGACCACCGGGTTGAAGGATCCGTCCACCTGGGGTGTGGCCGAGGCACTACGGAAGGATACTTCCTCACCACGGTACCGGAGAATGTGGTTCCAGATCGCTTCCAGACCATTCTGCGGAATGGGGAACGGGCTGGTCATGATGGTGTCTCTTACCCCGTTGCCGTTGTCCAGCAACTCGGCGGTCAGGGCATTCTGACGAAACTTTTCGTAAACATGCTCGGGAAACGCCGCTGTCCGACGGGTTTCATACACCGGCATGAAGAATTCCGGGCCATATTGCTCCAGCATCCGGATGTGGCCGTCCGACAACTTGTCCCGGTAAAGGTCCAGGTTATCCCCTGTCACCACATAGAGGGCCTTGTCGCCAGGGAACGGATTAACTTCTACAGATCCCTCACGCCAGTTTGCCGGTGGCGTCGCAAGCCCACCATCCCAGGCTGGAATTGTGCCTGCCGCGTTACCCGCGCGCTCCGCACCAACTGGCGTCAAGTCATTGTTCAGGCGCGCTGCTTCAGCTTGTGTTACTTTTGCCAGCAGCGGACTGGACGCCCCCATAACAGCAACTGCGATGGCAGCAATTAATCGGTTTCGCATCCTCAACCTCCAGCGTGAGTCACATGAGTGGTCAATACTCACCCAATTTGACTCTCTTTTTTGCCAGTTTCAAACGACCGTTTCAAGTTGTTGTTTGTAGTTTCTTGTGAAACGGTATTTCCACAAAGCGGACAGAGCGAGAAATAAACAGCCAGAAATGGTAAACTCCCAAAGTTTTACCGGCCCTGTTTCTCTGGTTTTCTGCTCGCAGGTTTCTTCATGGCATCACAATGGCACACCCTGGTTTCGCAAAAGCTGTTTCTGGCCAAAACGTTACTGGCCCGGGTTGAACAAGATGCCGCGGCGACAGCGCCAGAACGGGAAGCTCAGCTGCAAGGTGCCATTGAGTTGCTGCTGCGGGCGCGCAAGCTCCTGCTGGTAATGATCGCCCGGTGCCACCAGAACAAAGCCGACAGGCCAGCTTCCGTTGACGAGCTGGAGGCCCTGCTTCCCTACCCGATTGCGGAAACCGAAACGCTGAGGGAACTATCAGAAACGTCGGGCAGCTGGTGGCAGCATCTGAACCAGCTGGAAGCGGCGGCTGCGGAGCCGCCCAAAACGCGGAAAACCGTAACGGAAGAAAACATCATTGCGGTCTCGACGGACCAGGGGCCAGATCGGTCCGTTCAGGCTCTGAACAAGGTACTGGCCGCCATGACTGTTTTGGCCAGAGAGATAGACGAGCAACACAGCGAGTGGTAATCCGCCTGGCGGAGCCAATCCATTAACATACGCTGACAGCAGATATAGGTTGAATGAATGTCACCTTCGTTTTTTGAAATTGTACAACTCGCCGATGGCGACTATGCGCTTCGCCGGATTGATGATGACGCGGCTCCACTGGTGCGCATTTCTTTCTCGGATGAAGCCCGGGAGATGCTTGAAGATCGGGACATGAACGTCGCCAAGGCCATGATTGCCGCAGGCATAGAGGCCGCTGGCAACATCAGCCACGATATTGACTGGGAAGAGGACGAAAGCGAGTTCGCCGACAGTCAGCCCCACTACACCCTGCACTGAGCACTTTTTATCTCTGGCGCAACACCACACCGTGGCTATTGCCCTTGGCTGATGCCTTTTGCAATGTTTCCAGCGCCGCACGACCCAATTTATGAGTCCAGAGCACAACGGCATGGCAGGTGCCTGCGCCAAGTGCTCGCTCAGCGAGCTCTTGTGCCGGGAACTCTGCCGTTGACCGCAACACCAGAATTTCACTGGCCACAATGCCATGCATTTTCTGCCATTTGGCCACCAGGGACTGGGGAGGATCAATCCACGCCAGCCAGCGTTTCTCCTGGTTCAGTTGTGTGAGCATTGGCAGCAGGAGCTGGAAGTTCTCTACCTGCTCCTCCGGAAGGATAATCTCGGTAACGTTACCACCGAAGCCAGAAGCTGAACGCCGCTCCGAACCAGACGTTGCCGCCCTGGCAGCTGGCGCCCGAGCGCCAGAGGAAACTGCGCCAGCCGGAACAACAGCTGCCGGCTGAAATGCCATGTTCTGAGTGAAGCTCAACTGTTCCATTACTCACCTACCTGCGCCATGCGCTGCCGAATACGGTATTCAGTGAAGATCGGAGCGGCGGATAACACCCACCCCGAGACCTTCAATAAACAATTCCTGCTCCGTGAGATCGACCTCAATCGGAGCAAACTCTTCATTCTCTGCAATCAGCCAGACTTTGTTGCCTTCCCTGCGGAACCGTTTGACCGTAACTTCCTCACCAACACGCGCGACAACAATCTGACCGTTGTGGACATCCTGGGTGCTGTGGACCGCCAGCAAATCACCATCCAGAATCCCGATGTCTTTCATGCTCATCCCACGCACCCGCAACAGATAATCTGCTGACGGAGAGAAGAAACCCGGCTGCAACGTGCAGTGATCTTCAATATGCTCCTGCGCCAGGATCGGGCTACCGGCAGCAACCTGCCCGATAACAGGAAGCCCCAGATCTTCTTCGGCCTCCGGCAGGCGGATACCTCGGCTGGCTCCCGGCACCATCTCAATGGCGCCTTTTCTGGCCAGCGCCCTCAGGTGTTCTTCTGCGGCGTTGGCGGAACGGAATCCCAGCTCTGCGGCAATTTCGGCCCTGGTGGGCGGGTAGCCGGTCTCATCCACGTAACGTCGGATGATGTCCAGCACCTGGGATTGTCTTGCAGTCAGTTTCATCAGTCGGGCTCCGGAATCTCGATCCTGTTTTTTTATACAGTGAACTGACTATATACAGTGTTTTATCCAGTGTAAAGCCTTCTCCGTTTCGTTTCCTTCCTGTAACAGGCGAGCACCAGCCTGTATGTTATGGTGACGGAAACCAGACACAGGGAAGCCATAAACAACCATGACCGAACACGATCGCTGCAAGATGCCGGAACGCAAGACAAATCGGGACGGCCAGGAACGCAAAGTCGGGGTTGAGATTGAACTGTCCGGCCTGACCTACGAGGCCCTGGTCGCGCATGCTGCCCGCCTGCTTGGGGGTGAACCGGAGCTGACGTCTCGTTATGTCACCCGACTGGACACCGATGCCGGGGCTTTCACCATCGAGCTGGACTCTGATCCCATCAAAGATCTGGACCTCGCCGATGAAAGGCTCCCCGAATCCATTCGGGAGCTCGGCAACCACGCCATGGATGTCATTGATTTTGCCGCTGAAAAGATTGTCCCTCTGGAGATAGTAGGGCCGCCGCTGGCAATGTCGGCGCTGGACATGATTGAGAATCTGGTAGACGAGCTTCGAGGCCTGGGTGCAGAAGGCAGCCGGGAGGCCATTTACTTTGCGTTCGGGCTTCAGCTCAACCCGGAACTGCCCGACCTCGAGCCCGATACCCTGGTTCGTTACCTGCAAGCGTTCGCACTGCTGTATGACTGGCTCAAATCCCGGCACCAACTGGATATCAGCCGGAAATTCACCACCTACATTGAGCCCTGGAGCAGTCGGTATACCGATAAACTGATGGCAGACGATTACCATCCTGATCTTGACACGCTGATGAGGGACTATCTGCACTACAACCCGACCCGGAACAAGGCATTGGATCTTCTGCCACTGTTCGCTCATCTGAACGAATCACTGTTGTCCGAATACGTTCAGGATCCCAGAATCAAGAGTCGTCCCACCCTGCACTACCGGCTGCCGGATTGCGACATCGACAACCCGAAATGGCATTTCTCCTCAGTCTGGAACGATTGGGTCGTGCTTGAGCAACTGGCCAATAACAGCCCGGATCTAGACGCCCTGCGGCAGGAGTTCCACAGAGCCCAGAAGTTCAGTTTCCACAATCTCACCCACTCCTGGCGTGAGACCACCGATGACTGGCTGCATCAGCACGGTTATGTCTGACCGGGAAAATGAAACAGACGTTCCCGGCCTCACCATTGGCATCAGTGGTCCGGGCCGGCGAAGCATGGCTCACCGGTTGATCAGCCTGGGTCTGCGCCTGCACGGTGCCAGAACCCATTACATACGCCCGGGCGACCGAACCAACGTGGAACTGCTGGATGGACTGGTGCTTTCGGGCGGCACCCACGTGCATCCGGGTCGCTACGGTCAACAACCCCAGGTGACGGCCAGGTATGATCTGAAGCGGGATGCTACCGACACCGAGCTTCTGCAGCAGGCGGAGGCGATCAATATTCCGGTGCTGGGTATCTGCCGCGGCGCACAGTTCATCAACGTCTTTCACGGTGGATCCCTGTGCCAGAATGTAACCCCGCTACGGGTACATACCCGACATCGCCCCTTGTTATTGCCCCTTCAAACGGTTCGCCTGGTACGGGATAGCCGGCTGGGAGGACTGATGTACAGCCACGTGATTGGCGCCAACCGTATTCACAGCCAGGCCATCAAGCGCCTTGGACAGGATCTCAGAGTGACGGCCGTAGACAACGACCTGTTTGTGCAGGCCATCGAAAATACCGGCCGACAATGGTTGATGGGAGTCCAGTGGCACCCCGAATACCTGCTTTACCACACCGGGCACCGGCGCATCTTCAGCCATTTTGTGCATGCCGCCCGCGCCCGGAAACTGGAACGACTGGACAACCGGGAAGGCCCGGAACTCCACTCATAAGGAGAATGATCATGACCAAACACCGATTTCCACTTGCGCTTGCTGCCGCCCTCGCGACACTGCCAGCCGCCGCCAGTGCCGGAGAAGTGAGCCTGAATGGCGAAGGCATTGTTCGCTATGAACCGGACAGCGCCAGATTGCAGTTCACCGTCACGGCCGAGCATCCGGATGCGGCAAAGGCCTCTGAACAGGTGTCGGCAACCATGGCCGAGTGGCGCCAGGCCATTGGGGACTATCGTAACGAGCTGGACGATTATTCTGATGCCGACCTCAGTGTTTATACACGCATGGTGCCTACGAGAGAGCAAGGCCAGGATCCGGAGCGGGTGTCGGTGGCCAGCCAGACCGTCAGCTTCTCGATCAACGATCTGGATCTGTTGAATCCGTTGATCGGCGAGGCAAACAAGCTGGGGCTGCAATATCATCTTGGCAGCCATCAGTTCTTCCATTCTGATGAACAAGGGCTGGAACGGGAGGCTCTGGCTCGGGCCATTGCCGATGCCAGAAGCCGCTGCGAGTTTGTCGCTCGGCAACTCGACCAGCGCTGTGGCGATGTGGTCACCCTGAACGTGAATGGCGGCCATCGCCCGGTACCGATGATGCGAGCGGAATCGAAAATGGCCGGTGATGCGGTGTCAAGCGTGGGCCCCAGGGAAATCCAGGCCACCGTCAGCGCCACCTTCGAACTGGACTGACCCGGCCGCTCAGAAGTTCCTGGTATAGAAAATGTCCAGCGAAGCCGCCAGGCCACTGGCGGCCTCCAGATAAAAGTAGCGGCCCAGATCGTAACGCAGGGCCACTGTGGTGATAGGCTCAAATATGCCAACACCATAACGCAGGCTCAGTTCGTCTGTGATGTAACCGCTCGCCACCACAGAGGCCTGTTCCCCGGAACCCTCCGCCTCCAATGTCAGGTTACGGATACCCAGTTCGTTTCCGATACCTTGTGTGATCTTGCTGGCCTGGGTAAGACCGAGTGACAACGCAGCCTGGCTCATCTGCCCCTCATCACCCTGGCCCCGGGGCGGGCGGCCGAGAATAACGTAGGACAAAGCATCACTCTGCGGCATTGACGGTTCAGAGAACACTTCCGTTTCCGGCGCGTCTACCGGGCCAGACAACCGAATGCCGGCAACCACGGTATCGACTTCACGCACCGCCTCAATGTCCAGGTACGGCTGGGTTAGTGCGCCCACAAAGAGAATCCGGGCCCGGCGCAAATCCAGTTCCTGGCCAAAGGCTTCATAGCGACCATTTACCAACTGCAGCGCCCCCCGTGTGTCCATATTGTTGCCAATGCGCAACGTGCCTTCGAGGTCGCCGGTGACGCCAAACGCGGCAAACGACACCTCATCCTCACCCACCACGACAGTCACGTCCATCAGCATGGAACGAATGGTCGGCTCTTCCCGTTCGACACCCACAATGACTTCATCCTCAGAGACTGACACCGCCGATGGGGGCACGCTCTGGATTTCGATGTCGCCTCTGGGCACCTCAACGCGGCCGGAAACTGACAGCTCGCCAGCCTTGAAGGCAATATCCAGATCCGGCCCCACCTCCAGCCGGGCATAAGGCTCCAGCGTCACCGGCAATCGATCGCCTTTCAGATTGATCGCAAGTTGCGGCGTCTGCGCCCAGGCCAGGGTTCCGGAGACATCCCCCTGACTGCGGTCATTGCTTTGCCAGCGCCCGCTGATATCGGCCGACTGCCCCCGGAACTCAAGGACAACGAGTAATTCCTCCAGCGGCAGGGGCAGACCAGGATCGAACACGCGCCCGTCACTCAGCACCAACTCGCCGGTGACTTCAGGCTTCATCAACGGGCCGGCCAATCGGCCACTGCCATTAACCTGCCCCTGAATGTCTTCAATACCGGTAAAGGCGGAGAGAAAGGCAAGATTGAGGGACTGGAGCCGGAATTCACCATCAACCGATCGGTCACTGGCCAGAGGATCCACGGCAAGCTCCAGGTCAAACTGGCCAAGTTCCGGGCCGTTGAAATCCAGGCTGACATTGGCCTCCTCCGGTTTAAGGCGAGCCTCAACCACCAGCTGCTCATGGCGAATTGGCTGCCAGTCGTCCAGCACCAGAACACCAAACTCGCCGGCACCGGCATCAACCCGGATACTGCCATCGGGACCCGCATCCGTGAGTGTCAGGGCAATGTCGGCATCTATGGTCGACTGCCACCGGAAGGTCTCTGGAAACAGCGGCGCCAGTGCGCTGGCAGGAAAACCCCGCACTTCATAGGCAATACGGGAGTCCGGCCACAGTCTCTGGTCACCTGCACAGACCGAGCTTTGCTGCCAGCGCCAGCAGTGGCTGCCAAGCTCAAGAGCCCCGGCCACATAAGAAAGATCCGCCCCTGTATCCAGCTGCCAGACCTGCCCCGGCTCTGGTACTGAAATCTGGCCACGGGCCAGCTGTCCGCGCCAATCCGGCAGTTGCTCTCCCAGCCCGCCGTCGAATTCCAGCTCAATCGAGGCTTCGGGATGATCGGCTTGCACAGCCAATGTGTGGCGCTCCCGGGTGCCGCTGAGCGAGGCCACGACTTTGTCCAATTCCTGGCCAGCCAGACGCAGCTCAGTGCCGGACAACTCAAGGTCAATCCTCCCGTCACCGCCCAGGCCTGCTTCAAGCTGCGCTTCGGTAATCAGGAACTGGTCCAACCAGGCAAGATTGCCCGCCGTAAGTGAAAGCTCGCCTTCCGGAGCTTCCGGCGAGCCAGAGAGCCGAAGCCGTCCGGTAGCCTCCCCGGCAAGATCGGCCAACAACTGTTGCGGTGCGGCAAGATCAAAACGCAGGTCGCCCGCCAGGGATTCGCCATACCGCCCGCTGCCCTCAAGCCGGTTATCCCCAACAGCAAGGGCCAGGTTCTGCACAACCCAGTCCTGGCCCTGAGTGGAGAGCTTTCCTTTTGCCTGCGCTGGCTGCTGCCGCCATTGGCCGCTGAGGTCGATATCGGCGAATAACTCGGGCAGTGCCCCGTCCCGCAACTGACCTCTGGTGGCCACGGTTCCGTTCAAACGTGCTTCCAGCAGCGGCACCCAATAACCCGGATTGAATCGATCGAGCTCAAACTGCGCCTCCCAGCCCAGCGGCCCGGAAAACACCAGTTCTGCCTGGCCGGAAAGCGCGCCAGCACCGGTGGTCATATCCAGTTGGCTGAGGGTCACCGACTGCAGGTCGCCCACCAGCCGGGACGTCAGCTCGGCCTCACCCAGGGGCCCCGCTACGGAAGCATCCAGCTCCGCCTGATAACGACCATCACGGTACTGAACCTGGCCATCCAGACGGTTCAGTGCAACCGGTGGAGATTCCAGACCCGGAATCAGGCCATACCAGGGAAACCCGTCCAGGGTTATGTCGGCATTGGCATCAATACCATCACGCCATGAAACATTGCCGTTCGCGCCGAAGCGCCCTTCGGAATTGCCCTCCCGATCCCGGGCGATCATCGAAACTTCAACGCCGGAAGCGCCTTGGAGGGTCACCAGACCCTGAACTGACGCCTCCACCGGCCCGGTGGACGCCGGCAGCATTGCCCGGGTTCGGGTATTGAAACCCCGAGCCAGGCTGCCATCGAGTTCCAGCCGCCATTGGCCCAGCGTCAGGGTTTCAGGTACAGAGCTGTGCGGCAGAAATTCCGGCGACTGGAGCTTCAGGCTTGCCGGCAGATCGGCATCAAGCGGATCCGCCTCCCCCTCAAGGCGAGCGTCAAGATAGCCGCTGCTGGTGCCTGCCACACGAAGATCCCGGGCGCTGCCGGACAGATCCAGGGCAACCTGCCAGTCGTCTCCGCTCGGTGGTGGCAAGGCAACATTCACTGAAAGATTCAACGGCCAGTCCCGCCGCATCTCGGCTCGGCCGTTGGCGGTCACCAGTATATCGCCGCGTTCGTACAGGAGGTGGTCGACGTTCAGGGTGGCACCCGACGCCCGGGAATCCAGCTCGATCCGGTCCCAGACCAGGTTGTCATTTACCGTCAGCGTCCCGAGCCGAACGTCACCGATGTTCACACCCAGGGGCAAATTGATGACAGGTAACTGGATATCACCTCGTGGCTGATCGGCCTGGTCGGCGGATTCCTGTACAGTAACCGCGATACTGGCCGCTTTGAGCGTGTCCAGGCACACCGTCAGCTCGAACAGGCACGACGGCGACCAGTCAATTTCCGGTTCGCTCACCTGCACGCCCACACCATAGCCCTGCCAGACCAGTTCGTCGGCACGCCACTGCCCCAGCATCGACCCCACGGCCGCTTCCGCCCGCAGGCCGGGCACCTGTTCTATAACCCAGGCGGTTCCGGTCTCACTGCGCAGGGCCAGTAAAACTGCAACCACCAGCAACAGGGGCACCAGCAGCAACACCAGCACAATGACCAGCGGCCAGAACCACCAGTGCCGGGTTTTTCGGGTTTCCGGTTCGGCATCCGGGGACTGTGTATTTCTGGATTGTGTCTCGGTCACAGCTCCGGCCCCATGGAAAAGTGAATCCGCCAGCCACCGCCAAGCTCCTCATTCAACCCCCTGGCAACATCCAGGCGAAGCGGCCCCACCGGGCTGACCCAGCGAATCCCCACGCCAACACCCGTCGCCAGCGGGTCAAAGATATCATCCACGGCATTGCCTTCATCCACAAACGCAGCAAGGCGCCAGTTCCTGGCAAATTCATACTGGTATTCAGCGCTACCCACGATCAGATAGCGGCCACCCACGGCTACGCCATCGCTGTCTTCCGGTGACAGTGTCTCGTAACCATACCCTCGCACGCTCTGGTCACCACCGGCAAAGAAACGCAGAGAGGGAGGTACATCGGAAAAATTGTTGGTGGCGACGCCGCCAAAGTTGAACCGGGCGAGAAAGCGGTGGTTGTCTGCCAGGGTATACAGACCTTTGGCAAGCAGATTGACATGCAGAATATCCGCATCTGACAGCACCGCCCGGTGAGCCCCGGTAACATCCAGCTGCAAACGGAACCCCCTGGACGGATCCAGTGGCGAATCAGCCTGCAGCTTTGAATAACTCACACCCGGCAGAAGCAGGCTTGAGGTCCCTCGCTCACCATCACCGATGCGAAAGCGCTCCCCCTCCCAGCGCATCGACAACACCTGCATCCAACCGTTGTCCAACTGATGGTTCCATTGCTGACCGAAGGTCAGGCGCTCCGACTCAACGTCTTCCACATGCTCCCGCTGATACCCGGTGCCCAGGCGGATGGAATCGGTCATGGGCGGGTCAAGAGGCAATTCGTACCAGCCACTGACACTCTGACGCAACTCAGACAGCTCGGTGTCCGCCCCTCTCTTGTGTCCCATGGGGTTGATATAGTGCTCGCGCCAGTTACCCCGGAAACGCGGCCCCACATCGGTCGAGAACCCGACACCCGCAGAGACCGACCTGGGAGGTCTTGGGGTCAGACCGATATTCACTGGAATAACACGATCCTCTGCCTGGGAAGGTGAGGCATCAATGTCGACGCCGGAAAAATACCCGCTGTTGGACAGATCCCGGTTAAGCCGCGCCACCTTGTCGGCATGAAACGGCTCGCCCGGCTCTGTGGTCACAAATTGCCTCAGCAACTGCTCCTCAAAACCATGGCCTTCCAGAAACGTGACTTCGCCCAGCTGATAACGTTCACCGGTGCGATAGGTGAGCAGAATATCTGCGGTATTGGCATCCGGATCAACTTCCAGCTTCCGGGTCTCGTACTCGCCGTCAAAGTAGCCCAGGCGCCCTGCCCGGTTCTGTATCGACTGCCGTAAACCGTCGTATTCACCATGATTCAGAATGTCACCCTCCCGAGGGCGCTCCGGAAGGTCTTGCACCAGGTCGGGATCGTCTGCCCCCGGACCCTGAATATCCACACGCCGGGACCGGACGCGCACTGGCTCGCCCGGAACAATGGTCAGCACCAGCTCCGCCCGCGCTTCATCCTGTTCATTGACCTGCCAGCGAATGGTCGGGTTGTAATAACCCAGAGCCCGGACTGCTTCTTCCACCTGAGAGACGGCGCTGGAGGCATAGCGGCGAAGTCCGTCAGCGGTTCTGTCCTGCACCTCACCCAGCAGGATTTCCGCGTTCTCCTGTAATTGGTCGTAATCCCCCTCAACCTCCACCCGAACCTGGTTGGCTAATACAGAACTCGCCTGCCATAACAGCAGCCATATCACCGACCTGATTGCTGCTTGAATGTGAGTCCCGAATAACCGCATCAAAGGATGGCTGCCCTGACCAGATAAAGTGAGTGTTCCCTGTCACAGGGGCGAGAGTTTACCCGCAAGACCGGGACGCTATCCATGCCCGCCGTATTAAGATTAGCAGCATAACGCCGCTGCCGTTGCCACCGCCAGTCTCGTACCCGTTCCAGAAATAGGCTAACCTGTCAGACACTTATAGAGCCATAGACAGGTCCTACGGATGCTTCATGTAAACCGCGAAAACCTGAAATCCAGTCATCCGCTGATCTGGTTCCTGATCGCCTGTCAGAGCCTCGGCCCGTCGATCGTCAACCTTTCGTCCATCATCTGGGGTTCCATCTACAGCTTTGTGGCTGTGCAGAATCTGCTCCAGGACCACGCTCCGGCACTGCAATCCGCCTACCACCCCATCCGTGAGCGCGTCATCTACTACGACCTCATATTCGTGGCCATATACCTCAGCGAAGTCGTGCTGAGCTGGAGCTATTCCATCAAG
>Ga0079224_100000258_pt1 | contig 47570 bp, 41 predicted proteins | sample Stecom2015_FD_80414 | JGI IMG/M metagenome (GOLD analysis project Ga0079224, IMG submission 80414) | Agricultural soil microbial communities from Utah to study Nitrogen management - Steer compost 2015 | ecosystem: Environmental > Terrestrial > Soil > Agricultural land | place: USA: Utah... | reverse complement strand
TCGTCGTCCTCCAGCTTGGTCAAGACGGCGTCCCGGCAGCCGTCCCGGAAGTAGGTGACGCCCTTGCACCCCAGCTCGTAAGCCAGGGTGTACAGGGTCTTCACTTCCTCCACGGTGTGGTCCCGGGGAGCGTTGACGGTCTTGCTGATGGAGCTGTCCACGTACTTCTGCACCGCCGCCTGCATGCGCACGTGCTCCTGGGGCGTCAGCTGGTCGGCGGTGACGAAGTAGTCGGGCGGCTCCGCCCCCGGATTGGCCTCCCGCCACTCCTTGTACAGGTCGTGGTAGACCACGTGGGTGCCCGTCCGGTCCTTCCGCACGAAGGAGAAGGCAAACACCGGCTCGATGCCCGACGTCACCCCGGCCAGCAGGCTGGTGGTGCCCGTGGGCGCCTGGGTCAGCAGGACCAGGTTCCGGATGCCGTGCTGCTGGATCAAGTTTTGAATGTCCTGGGGCAGCCTGCGGATGAAGACGCCCTGCATGTACTTCTCCCGGTCGAAGGCCGGCGCCGGGCCCTTCTCCGCTGCCAGGAGGGCCGAGGTGCGGTAGGCCTCGTCCCGCATGGTGCGGAAAAACCGCTCCGTCAGCTCGATGGCCTCCTGGCTGCCGTAGCGGATGCCCAGCTTAATCAAGGCATCGGCCAGGCCCATGGTGCCCAGGCCCGTCCGCCGGATGCCGAACCGCTGCACCTGTTCGTTCTCGGGGAAGAAGTACTCGGTGGCCTCGATGACGTTGTCCAGGAAGCGGGTGGCGATGCGGGTGGTCTCCTTGAGCCCTTCCCAGTCCACCTGCCCGTCGTGGACGAAGGCAGCCAGGTTGATGGCCCCCAGGTTGCACACGCCCCACGGGCCCAGCCCCTGCTCGCCGCACGGGTTCACGCAGCGGATTTCCTCGCAGTACCAGGTGTTGGACCACTTCTGGTAGCGCTCCATGAACACCACGCCCGGCTCCCCCGAGGCCCAGGCCGCCTGGCAGATGGAATCCCAAAGATCCCGGGCGCGGATGGTCTTGTAGACCTTGCCACCCCACTTCAGCTCCCAGTCGGCGTCCTGCTTCACCGCCTCCATGAACCGGTCGGACACGCACACCGACAGGTTGGCGTTGGTGATCTTGGACAGGTCCCGCTTTACGTTGATGAACTCTTCCACGTCGGGGTGGTCGTCGTCCAGCATGAGCATCAGGGCGCCCCGCCGGCTGCCTCCCTGGATGACGCTGCCCGTGGCGGTGCTGTAAACCTCGGCCCAGGAGACGGGGCCGCTGGCCGTGCCGTTGACCCCTTTGACGAAGGTGCCCCTGGGCCGCAGGCTGGACAGGTTGACGCCCACGCCGCCGCCCCGGGACATGATCTCCACCATGAGGGCCACGTTGTCCAGAATGCCCTTGCGGGAATCCTCAGGGCTGGGGATGACGTAGCAGTTGGAGACGACGATGCCGGCGCTGACGAAGGAGTGGTCCTCCTCCACCTCCAGGTCGAAGACGGTGCCGGTGTAGTGCTCCTCTTCGATGGCCCGGATGCGCACCCACTTGTGGCCGCCGTACTCGAAGTAATGCTTCCGGTTGTGCCCCAGGGTGCTGACGGTCTTACCGAAGAAATCTTCAAACAGCAGGGCGGCCTCGCCGGGCCCGGCGGTGAGGCGGCAGCCGCCCCGGCCGACGCCGGCGGTTTCGGAAATGGAGAAGAAATAGCCGTTTTTCAGCAGCAGCTGGTGGGCCTGCACCGCCAGCTCCCGGTCGGCCAGCCGGAGCCCGATGGTCTTCTGGCGGCCCTGCACTGAAGCGGAGCCGGCGCTGCGGAACAGCCCCCGGAGCAGGGCCATGGTCAGGTGGTTGGGCAGGGTGTACAGATCCTGGGGAATCCGGCCGGGCTTGAAGCGGCCGCCGCAATAGGCACTGAAAAACTGCCCCAAGGTCTCGGAAAAAGCCGCTACCTTCACGGCCCGCTGCTCATCCACCAACCACTGCACCGGCTGGACGCCGAACTTCTCTTCGATGATCCGGGCCACCTGGCCGGCCCATTGAATCTGCCGGTCCGGGATGGTGAACTGGATGCCGGCGGGGCCTTGGCCGTCGGGGCGGTGCACCAGGGAGCCGCCGCCCAGGTAATGGCCCACCAGGAGCATGAAGTCCTCGTCCACCTTGACCTTGGTGGCCAGGCTGGTCTTCCCCCGGGTCTCGCCGGCGGGCCCGCCGTCGTCATCGGCGCCGGAGGGCCGGCGGATGTAGTCGTCCATATCCACTTCGTAGTGGAAATTGTCGTTGGTGCACGCCCGGTAGCCCGCGGCCACGTAATCGCCCACCCGCAGTTCCCGGGCGGGAATCCATTCGGGCTCCCGGCGCACGGTGATGCCGCCCCGGCCGCCCTGCTTGTCCACCCCCTCGGCCCGGAGGGCCAGAACCGGGTGCTCCCCCGTCAGCCGCAGATCATCGAAGCCCAGCTAGGCGGCCCGGATGTGGTAGACCGTCTCCTCCGTCTCCCGGCTGAAAACATGGGTGATGGTCCGGGGACGCCCCCGGTGGGTGATGACCTGGTCCCCCACCCGCAGCAGGCCGATGGGACGATAGCCTTCCGGCGTCAAAACTTCTTGATCAGGGGGCATGCAATTGTAAAAAGTCACCCCATGGCCCGTGCCGGCGCCGGCCAGGATGCGGCCGCCCGGCACAAACTTGAAATCCTGCAGGGCCTTGCGGAACCGGCCTTCCCAGTACTCCCGGTCTTCAGGCTTCTCCTCCGCCGCAATGGCCCGGGCCACCCGGTCCCACATCTGCGCCGGCGACGTCTCCACCGGCTCCCCCGTATCGGGATCCTTCATGCTGTACCGGTCCAGGAAAACATCCCGGCGAATGCCTTCAAGCTCCAAATTACCATGCCCCCTTACCGGCAATTTGTGTCCCCCTAGCTGTTGGACAGCAATTTCTCCAATTCCCGGCGGAAGGTCTCCAAGTCGCGGAACTGCCGGTACACCGAGGCGAACCGCACATACGCCACTTCATCCACGTGGCGGAGGCGCTCCATGACCAGCTCGCCGATAAGCCGGCTGTCCACTTCCCGCTCGAAACGGCTGCGCAATTCCCGCTCCACATCGGCGGCCAGATCCTGCAGGGCCTCCAAGGCCACGGGCCGCTTTTCGGCGGCGATGAGGAGGCCGTTCAGGATCTTGTCCCGGTCGAACATTTCCCGGCGGCCGTCCTTCTTCACGACCCACAGGGGAGTGACCTCCATCTTTTCGTAGGTGGTCCACCGCTCCCGGCAATCGGGTGCCGTGCACTCCCGGCGGCGGCGGATGACCGCCCCTTCTTCCGTCGGGCGGGAATCCAGCACCCGGCTGTCGGGGTGGCGGCAAACGGGACAGCGCACAGCCGTGCCCCCTTGCGCCAAGATATCGCCAAGATATTGTGAAGTTATCCACAGGCTAACACAATATATTGTGTTTTGTGGCAGGGCAAACATTCTGCCCCTGGAGGGGAGATTCCTGCCGGCGGGAATAGATTTTTGGCAGCATTTCGCAGGGGGCAAAAGGGCCGGTTTCCCTAGGGCCTGCTACCCGGGCAAAAAGTGCAACAACCCGTCCCACCAAAAACGGCGGCCCCGCCGATCCCAAGGATCGGCCGGAGCCGCCGCCAGGCAGCCGATTGCTGTTGAATGCCTGTCCAAGGGCTCTTATGGCACCAGGGCGGCAAGGCCGGCCCATTCGATGAAAATGGGCATGGTGCCGATGAGGACGGTGCCCGCCAGGGCGATGAACACCGTCACCATGACGGGCCTCCCCGGTCGCAGGGGAGGCACGGCGTCATTCTCTTCACGGGAGCCGCCGGCCATGGCCGGGGGATGGTCCCCGGCGCCCAGCACCGTGGTCTCGAGCGCCGGCTCATATTTCCGCAGGTACATGGCCTGGATGATCTTGAAGTAGTAGCCCACGGAAATGACGCTGTTGATGGCCGTCCAGATGACCAGCCAGTTCAGGCCTGCGTCCAGACCGGCCCGCATGAGGTACAGCTTGCCGAAGAAACCCGCCGTGAAGGGCACGCCCACCAGGGACAGGGCGAAGAGCACCATGGCCCCGGCCAGGAAGCCGTTGCGCCGGCTCAGCCCCCTGAAGGCGTCCAGGTGGTCGGAGCCGGTGTCGTTGCTGACCGCCACCACCACAGCGAAGGCGCCCAGGTTGGTGAACAGATAAGCCAGGATGTAGAAGAGGCCTGCCGCCATTCCTTCCCGGGTGCCCGCCGCCAGGGAGATGAGGATGTAGCCCGCCTGGGCGATGGAGGAGTAGCCCAGGAGGCGCTTCACGTTGTCTTGATGCAAGGCCGATACGTTGCCCACCAGCATGGTAATGGCCGACAGCAGGGCGAACCCCGCCGTCCAGGAGCCCATGACGGGGGCCAGGCCCACGTAGAAGATCCGCAGGGCCGCTCCGAAGGCAGCGCCCTTGGAGATCACCGACAGGAATGCCGTGACGGGCGTGGGCGAACCTTCATAAGTATCGGGTACCCACAAGTGGAAGGGCACGGCCGCCACCTTGAAGCCCAGCCCGCCGATGACGAAGGCCAGGGCCGTGGCCAGCACCGCCGTCTGGGTGCCGCCAGCGGCGAGGGCGCCGGCCATTTCCTGCAGGGCGGTGGTGCCCGTCAGGCCGAAGAGCAAGGACAGACCGAACAGAATGATGGCCGACGACAGGCCGCCGTTGAGGAAGTACTTGAGAGCGGCCTCCTGGGACTTGTGATTGCCCAGGCGCAGGCCGGCCAGCACGTACGAAGCGATAGACAGCACCTCAAGCCCCAGATAGAAGGCGATGAGATCCGCCGCGCCCACCATGAAGGCCGTGCCTATGGTGGCGAACATGAGGAGCACCAAGTACTCCCCTTGGGGCACGTTGTTGCGCCGCAGGTAGCCCTGGCCCATCAGGTAGACCAGGAGCAGGCCGCTGTACAGCACCGCCCGCAGGAAGATGCTGAAGCGGTCGGCGAAGAACATGCCCCCCAGCACCGGTGTCCGCCCGAAGTCGGTGCTCCAGAGCAAGGCCGCCAGGGCCACCACTACGATGGCGGCGGCCAGGTCGCTGAGGAGGACCTTGCTCTCGGGCTTGGTCCACAGGTCCAAGGCCAGGAGGACGATGGCGCCAACGGCCAGCACCAGCTCGGGCATGATGCTGGGCAGTTGCTGCACTACCGTTGCCGTAAACTCTGCCATGGCTCTTACCTCCTCCTGCGCGGCCTAGGACCCGGCCAGCAAGGCTACCAGTTCAGCCAACCGGATGTCGAAGAGCCGGAACATGATCATGGGGTATACGCCCAGCAGGATGGTGAAGGCCGCCAAGGGCAGCAGGGTGACCTTCTCGTACCCCTTCAAGTCAGGCAACTGGGCGTGTTCCGCGGACGTGGGGCCCATAAGCACCCGCCGCAGGGCCACCAGGTTGAAGGCCGCCGTCAGGACCAGGCCGATCAAGGCGGTGTAGACCAGGTTGCGCCAGACGGGGAAGGTCCCTACCAGGGTAAAGAACTCCGAAATGAACCCGGACAGGCCCGGCAGCCCCAAGTTGGCGAAGGCCGCGAAGGCCAGGATGGAGCCGGCGAAGGGCATGGGCCCGAAGAGGCCGCCCAGCCGGTGCAGATCCCGGGTTCCCGTACGCTCGTAGTAAACCCCCACCAGGATGAACAGCATGGCGGAGATGACGCCGTGGGAGATCATGCCGAACATGGCTCCCATGAGGCCTTCCTGGGTGCCGGCGCCGATGCCCAGCACGGTGTAGCCCATATGGGCCACACTGGAGTAGGCCACCAGGCGCTTGAAGTCCCGCTGGGCCAGGGCCGTCAGGGCGCCGTACACGATGGCGACGACGCCCAGCACGCCGAACAGGTAGGCGTAGGAGGATGCGGCTTCAGGCAGGGTGGGGTGGGTGATGCGCAGGAAGCCGTAGCCGCCGGTCTTCAGCATGATGGCTGCCAGCAGCACACTGATGGGAGTGGGGGCTTCCACGTGGGCCAGGGGCAGCCAGGTATGGAAGGGCACCACCGGCACCTTGACGGCGAAGCCCAGGAACAGGGCCAGGAAGATGGCCTTCTGGGCCGCCGGGGAAATCATGGCCGGCGCCAGGCTGTACATCTCCACGATGTTGAAGGTGGTGGACCCGGTCAGGATGTACAAGGCGATGAAGCCCACCAGCATGATGACGGAGCCCACCATGGTGTAGATGAAGAACTTCAGAGCGGCGAACTCCCGCTGCTCACCGCCCCAGATGCCGATGAGGAAGTACATGGGCACCAGGGCCACTTCCCAGAAGACGAAGAACAGGACGTAGTCCAAGGCCATGAAGATGCCCATGACACCGGTCTGCAGGATGAGCAGGAACATGAAGTAGTCCCGCACCCGGTGCTCGATGCCGTAGGAAGTGATGGCCACGATCACGCCGATGACGGCCGCCAGCACGATCAAGCTGAAACTGATGCCGTCAACGCCCAGGTGGTACGTGGCCCCGATGGCGGGAATCCAGTCGAACTTCTCCACGAACTGGAACCCCTGGGAACTGTCGAACTGACCCCACATAAGGGCCGTCAGGACCACCTGAATACCGAAGATGACCGTTGCCAAACCTCGAATGGCTCCGTGGCTGTTACGGGGCACGAAGGCCAGCAGCAGGGCCCCCACCATGGGCAGCCAGAGGAGCACTGACAGGTAAGGCAGTGACAACATGCGCTCAGCCCCCCACTACCTGCATAATGATCAATCCAAGCACAATCCCTGCGAACAGGGCCAACATGTAGGATTGCACGGCTCCTGTGGCCATACGGCGGGTTTGCCGGCCCAGGGCCAAGGCCGCTGCGCCGAAGCCGTTGACCACGGCGTCGATGCCCCGCATGTCGAAGCGACCGGCCAAGTCCGCCAGCCGGGCGCCCAGCCAGCCGACGCCGTTGACGATGCCGTCCACCACGTAGTTGTCGAACAGAGCCGCAATCTGGCTCAAGATGCGGACACCTACGGCGATCACCCGGTGATACAGGTGATCAAAGAAGTACTTTTCCGTAAGCACGGTGTAGACCACGGCCAGGGATTCCTTGAGCCGCTGCCGGTCCAGGATGTTCCTGCCGTAGACGGCGTAGCCGGCCACGATGCCCAGCACCGCCGATGCGGTGGCCATGGTCATGACGAACTCCTTGCCCACCAGGACGTGGGGCTCGCCGAAGGTCAGGAAGCTCTGGATGGGTGCGCCCAGGGAGGGTGCGCCCGGCAGGCCCGCCACGATGGAGGGCACCGCCAGCAGGACCAAGGGCACCGTCATGATGGCGGGAGACTCATGGGCCTTCTCGTACAGCCGCTCGTCCCGGGGCCGGCCGAAGAAGGTCATGACTACGGCCCTGGTCATGTAGAAGGCCGTCATGAGGGCCGTGGCCACGCCCATCCAGAAGAGCACCTGGTGGGGCGAGTTGAACACGTCCAGCAAGATTTCATCCTTGGAGTAGAACCCGGAGAAGGGCCAGATGCCCGCCAGGGCCAGGGACCCGATGATGAAGGTGATCCCCGTGAAGGGCAGCTTCTTCAGCAGGCCGCCCATCCGCTTCATGTTCTGCTCGCCGCCCACGGCGTGGATGACGCTGCCCGCCCCCATGAAGAGGAGGGCCTTGAAGAAGCCGTGGGTGATGAGGTGGAAGATGGCGGCCGTATAGCCGAAGGTGCCCAGGGCCAGCATCATGTAGCCCAGCTGGCTGACCGTGGAGTAGGCCAGCACCTTCTTGATGTCGTCCTGCACCAGGGCGATGGTGGCCGCCATGAAGGCGGTGATGCCGCCCACATAGGCCACCACCGTCAAAGCGTCGGGTGCGGCGGTGAACAGGAAGAAGGTCCTGGCCACCAGGAAGACGCCCGCCGCGACCATGGTGGCGGCGTGGATCAGCGAGCTGCCCGGGGTTGGACCGGCCATGGCGTCGGGCAGCCAGGCGTGCAGGGGCACCTGGGCCGATTTGCCCATGGCGCCCCAGAAGAGGAACAAGGCCGCCAGGGTCATGGTGGCGGTGCTGGGACCCGAGGCCACCCAGTCGGCGATGCCCGAGAAGCTGGCCGTGCCCGCGTTGGTAATAAGGAGGAAAGACCCGGCGAAGAGGCCCAGGTTGGCCACGCCTGTGGTCAGGAAGGCCTTCAGGGCGGCCCGGGCGTTCTCCGGCTCTTCAAACCAGTGGCCGATCAGGGTGAAGGACGAGAAGCTCATCAACTCCCAGCCCATCAGCAGGAGGATGAGGTTTTCGGCCATCAGGACGATGAGCATGCCCGAGGTGAACAAGGACACCACGGTGAAGAAGCGGTTGTACTTGGCGTCCCCGGCCATATAACCGATGGAGTAGGTCTGAACCATCAGGGACACGAAGGTGACCATCACCATGATGGACGCTTCCAGGGCCCCCACTTGGAACCCCCAGGGCACATACAGCCGGCCCACTTCAATCCACGGCACCTGGACATGGACCGTGGCGCCGGCGATGACCTCCAGGAGGACCTTGATGGCCATCCCTAGGGAACCCGCCATGGCGACCATGCCCACCAGCGGCCCGCCCACGGGACCGAGGCGCCGGCCGATGAAGGCCTGGATGATTGCCGCCCCCAAGGGCAGCGCCGCAATCAACCATGCATGCTCAATCACCTGTTGTCACCCCCAGTGGCCTGGGCAAACCGAATGAGGCATGAGGCATGTACATCGGTACACATGGCGGTTGATCTATCCCTTCAGCAGGTTCAGCTTGTTGATGTCGGTAATGCCGCGGCGCCGCACGATCATCAGTACGATGGCCAGGCCGATGGCCACCTCCGCCGCCGCAATGGTGATGACGAAGATGGAGAAAATCTGACCCGTCAGGAGCTGGGGCGTCAGATACCGGTTGAAGGCCACCAGGTTGATGTTGACGGCGTTGAGCATCAACTCGATGCACAGCAGCACCCGGACGGCGTTGCGCCGGGTCAGGGCCCCCCACAAGCCCAGGGAGAACAATACCGTCGACAGGAAGAGGAAGTAATACAGGGGAATCATTGGTCCGCTCCTTCCCGCCGGGCCAGGATGATGGCGCCGATCATGGCCACCAGGAGCACGATGGACGCCAATTCAAAGGGAACGAAATACCGGGTGAACAGCTCCCGGCCGATGGCCGCCGCCGTGTTGTCCACCGCCGGAGCGGTGGGCACCAGGGCGGTGATGCCGCCGAAGGATCGGATGATCAAGACGGCCATGGCCAGGGACACCACCAAGGGCGTCCAGCCCAGCAGGGGCGACCGGGCCATCCGGGCCCACCGGCCCACCGGGCCTGGAGCGGCCACCGATTCGTCCACGTCCCTGTCCTTCCCCAGCTCATCCTTGATGGAAAGCATGACGGCAAAGACGAAGACCGTCAGAACGGCGCCCACGTACACCAGGATCTGGGCCATGGCCAGGAACTCGGCGTTCAGGAGGACGAACACGCCGGCCACCGTCACCAGCACCAGCCCGAAGTAAAGGGCCGCGTGGGTGACCAGTTCGGCCGTGACCACCTTGTAGGCGCCCAGCACGGTAATGCCGGCCAGTACAGCGAAGATGACAACCTGGGGAGTCAACTCACCCAATCTTTTCACCTCCGGCTATACGGACCGAGTCGAAGTTCTGCCAGATGGTGGCCAACTGGTTCTTGTCGAACACCAGATCTTCGGGAGCATAGCCCGACAGTTCGAAGTGCACCGCCATCTCCAGGGCGTCGAAGGGGCACGCCTCGATGCACAGGTTGCAGACCATGCACTTGCCCATGTCGATGTTGAAGACCAGGGGCCGCCGCATGCGCTTGCCGTTGGCGTCGGTCTCTTCGATGACCTCGATGCACGACGGCGGGCAGCTGCGGGCGCACAGGCCGCAGGCGGTGCAGTTCAACTCGCCCGTTTCCGCATTGACCTTCAGCACCGGAATGCCCCGGGAGCCCGTGGGCAGGTCCGGCTTGTCGTCAGGGTAGTGGACGGTGGCCGCCGGCTGGAACATCTGGCGAAAAGTGATGCCCATGCCTGTCACGAAGCTGCGGGCCATCCGGACAGCATCTCTAACGACGCTCATCACTTCACCTCATCACGACGAAGATGCCGGTGATCAGCATGTTCAACAAGGACACGGGCAACAGGAACTTCCAGCCCAAATCCATCAACTGGTCGATGCGCACCCGGGGCAGCGTCCACCGGATCCACATCATGACGAATACGAGGCAGTAGGACTTGATCATGAACCATACGACCGGCGGCAGGAAGGGCGGTCCGTGCCAGCCGCCCAGGAACAGCAGGGTGGCCAGGGCCGAGATGGTGAACATGTTGGTGTACTCGGCCCACAGGAAGAGGCCCCAGCGGATGCCGCTGTACTCGGTGAAGTAGCCTGCCACCAATTCCTGCTCCGCTTCCGCCATGTCGAAGGGCGCCCGGTTAAGCTCGGCCAGGCCGGCGATGAAGAAGACAATGAAGCCGAGAATCTGGGGGAACAAATACCAGGCGTTCTGCTGGGCATCGACGATGTCCCGCAGGTTCAGGGAGCCGGCCATCATCACGACCCCCAGGACCGACACCACCAAGGGGATCTCGTAGGCCAGAAGCTGGGCGGCCGCCCGCATTGAGCCCAGCAGGGAGTACTTGTTGTTGCTGCCCCAGCCGGCCATGAAGATGCCCACCAAGGTAAAGGAACTGATGGCAGCCAGGTAGACCAGGCCGATGTTGAGATCGCTGCCTACGGTCCAGTTGGGGCTGATGGGAATGGTCGTGTAAAGCATTACGGCGGGGAAGAATGTAACCAGAGGCGCCAGGGTCCAAATCCAGCGGTCGGCCGTGGCGGGACGCACGTCTTCCTTGCTGAGCATCTTGACGCCGTCGGCCAGAAGCTGGAGGGAGCCGTGCTTACCTACGGAGTAGGGGCCTACGCGGCTCTGCATCCGGGCGCTGATCTTCCGCTCCATCCATACGAGAAACAGGAAGTTGACGCCGACAAAGCCCAACAGGATGGTTACCTTGATTACGGTGATGATCAACTGCTGCGCGATGGGGGGAAGGCTTTCCCACATCAGCGGTCCACCTCCCCGAGGACGATGTCGATGCTGCCGATGATGATGACCAGGTCGGCCAGCAGGTGATTCTTGGCCAGCTTGGGCAGCATCTGCAGGTGGATCAGGCTGGGCGCCCGCCAGTGGATGCGGTAAGGCTTGGTGCTGCCGTCGCTGATGAGGTAGACGCCCGTCTCACCCCGGGGCGATTCCACCCGGTGGTAAACCTCGCCCTTGGGCGGGCGGATGGCCCGGGGCAGCTTGGCCATGACGGGCCCGTCCTCCAACTGGTCCAGCACCTGGCGGATGATCTTGATGCTCTCCTGCATCTCCCGGATCCGCACCAGGCAACGGGCATGGGCGTCGCCGCCCGTTTCCACGGGAATGTCGAACTCAAACCGGTCGTAGGGCAGGTAGGGATCCACCTTGCGCAGGTCCCACTTGACGCCCGAGCCCCGGAGGACCGGACCGCTGGCGCCCCAGGCCACGGCGTCCTCGGGGCTGATGTAGCCTACCCCTTTGACCCGGTGGATGAAAATTTCATTCTTGATGAGGAGATTGATGAATTCAGGCAAGGATTCGTGTTCCAGGTGATCCAGGAACTCCTTCAGTTCGTCCAGCCACCCCGGCGGGACGTCGTTGCGGAGGCCGCCGATGCGCAGGTAGTTGTACAGGAGGCGCGCACCGGTGAGCTTCTCAAACAAGGTGTAGCACATTTCCCTGTCCCGGAAGGCCAGGAGGAAGGGAGTGACGGCCCCCGAGTCCATGCCGAAGGTGCCGAACCAGATGAGATGGCTGGCAATGCGCTGCAGTTCGAAGACCAGCACCCGCAGCAATTGGGCCCGTTCGGGGATCTCCAGTTCCAGCAGCTTTTCGATGGCCCCGGTGATGACCTGCTCGTTGGCGATGGCCGCCAGGTAGTCGTTCCGATCGGAGAAGGGAATGACCATGGGGTAGGTCCAGCCTTCTACGATCTTCTCCCAGTTCCGATGCAGGTAGCCGATGTCCGGCTGGGCATCGATGATGGTTTCCCCTTCGACTGTGAGCAAAACCCTTAAGACACCGTGGGTGCTGGGATGCTGCGGGCCGAAGTTGATGGTCATCCGCTCGCGCCGATCCAGTTCTTCGGCCTCAAAGCGCCGCCGGATGGCTTGTTCCATTGTTTCGGTGTCTTGGGGCTGCAGTACGACCCCACGGGCCATGTCTTTATCCGCCATGGCTTCTTGCCGGTCGGCCATACGGGTCGCCCCCGTTCCCATGTAATCCTTCGTTGATCGCCGGCTGCCCCTCCCCGGGATGACCGTCTCCCGGGGGCAGCCCTCCGGTTTTCATACCAGCGGCCGCCGGAAATCGGCGGCACGCCATCCGCAGAAGCTTTGCCACGCCCCTGGAACCGCTACCGGGGTCGTACCAGCCGCTGCCGCTTAGGCCGCTTATCCACGAAATCCTTGCGCAACGGATAGCCGCCTTGCCAGTTGGGCGGCAGCAAAAGGGTCTTCAAATTGGGATGGCCCGTGAAACGGATGCCGAACATGTCGAATATTTCCCGCTCTTGAAAATCCGCTGCGGGCCATACTTCAAACACCGACGGCAGCACCGGGTTGTCCCGGTCCACATCCACGTGGACGGCCAGGCGGAACAGGCCTTCCGCGGGCACCTCCCCCTGGCCCGGCAAGGGCACCTGGGTCAAGTGATAGACGCTGGACAGCCGGTCCTTCCAGTCCACCCCGGAAATGGAGCGGAGATAGTTCAGGCCTTCTTGATCCCGGAGGTGGACAGCCACGTCCGACCACTTGTCGGCCGGCACCGTGATGGCCAGTTCCCCGTCGGGATTTTCCCGGCCTTGAAAGTCCACGCCGGCAAAGGCCTGCTGCAGCCGGGCAATGAACTCCTTGTGGCGCGGGGACAGTTCCTTCGGCTTCTCTTCTTCCTTGTCTTTGCCCTTGGGCGGCACACGCCGGGCAGGCTTTTCGCCGTCGGCCCCTGCGGCCTTGGCGGCCCGCTTCGGGCGGGCAGGGCGCTCCGGCCGGTCGGGACGGGCCGGGCGCTCAGGACGCTCCGGCCGGGCCGACTTCTGTTCAGCTTCCTGGGCGGGCTTCTCTTCGGGCGCCTGTCCGTCGCCGGCTTCTGCGTCGGGGGCCCGGCGTTCTTCATCCTGGGTCAAGGACCTTCACCCCCGTACCTTGGCGAGGCGGCCCTGGGCACCTTCCAGGTTGGCCCGCGCGATCTTTTGCTGCAGGCGGACGATGCCGTGGATGAGCGCCTCAGGTCGAGGCGGGCACCCCGGCACGTAGACATCCACGGGCACGAACTTGTCGACGCCGTCCACCACGTTGTAACCCTGCCAGTAGGGGCCGCCGTTGGAGGCGCAGGCGCCCATGGCGATGACCCAGCGGGGCTCCGCCATCTGGTCGTACAGCCTGCGGACCACCGGCCCCATCTTCTCCGTAACGGTGCCGGCAACGATCATCAGGTCGGCCTGCCGGGGCGAGGCCCGGAACACGGAGCCGAACCGGTCCATGTCGTACCGGGCGGCGCCCGAGGCCATCATCTCGATGGCGCAGCAGGCGATGCCGAACAGGAGGTACCAGAGGGAATTGCTCCGTCCCCAGTTGAGCAAGGTCTGGACGTTGGTGGTTACTACCCCCGGCAGCACCTGCCATACACCGGGCAGCTTCTGGCCGGCTTCCGACCACTGCCCCGTGAGTTCCCCTTCCAGGACGAAGTCTTCCTGGCGGCCGGAGGCTTCGGCAGCGCGCCGTTCCTTTATATCCATCGCAGCACACCCTTTTTGTAGGCGTATACCAGGCCCTCCACCAGGGTCAACGCGAAGAGCAGCATGACGACATAGCCGAAGACCCCGAGGTCCCGGAGCACTACTGCCCACGGATACATGAACACTACCTCGACGTCGAAGACGAGAAAGATCATGGCGTAAAAGTAGTACTGGATGCGGAAGCTGACCCGGGCATCGCCGAAGGGTTCTTCACCCGACTCGTACGGGTCCAGCTTGAGGGAGTAAGGATAGTCTCGGCGCAACAGCCGGCTGAGACCTAAGTTTACCAGGGGAAAAGTAAGGCCTGCGATGAAGAAAACGACAACGTCGATCCATGGGTTGACCACGGGCGGTCGCCCCTTTCGGCGATGTCGGCGCCGCCGGCCCATCGACCTGCCGCAGCGCCAACCCATTATAATGACAGGCAAAATTGAGTGTCAAGGTAACCGCCGGGGGGCTCGTGAAAACATGCACAAGCCCCTCAAGCCGCCGCCGGGCCTTGTTTTATGATGTCCGGAACGTCCTCCAGACGGCCCAGATAAGTAGGCCGGGGAACGGCGGTCACTCCCTCCAATCCGGCCTCCGCCAGCCACCTTACCTCCATGGCCGGCCCCTTGCCCGGGGGCGGCTCCAGCAGGAATGTATGGATGCCCAGGCTGCCGGCGGCCATGTCCAATATAGGATCATTGCCCACCATCAGGACCCGGCGGGGATCCCCCGCCCCCACCAGGTCCAGGATGGCCTGGTAGTATTGCACCCACGGCTTGCAGGCCCACATGTTCTCCATGCTGGTGATCAGGTGGAATTCCGCCGGCGCCAGCCCCGCCCACCGGACCCGCTCGCCGATGGCGGCGGCGGGATAGAGGGGCTGGGTGGCCAGCACCAGGCGGCGGCTGTAGCGGCGGGCCGCATCCACGGCCCGGCGGGCGCCGGGGGCCGGCTCCGCCAGGTGCCGCAAAGCCGGCAGGTGCCGGCGGTGGAAGGAGTCCACCGCCGCCATAATGACGTTCCGGTCGGCGCCGCTCAGTTCCCGGAAGGCTTCCCAGAAAACTTCTTCATTTGAAATATCGGGGCGGGTGTCCAGCAGCACCGCCCGGACCGCCGCCTGCACCCACCCGGGCAGCCGGTCCGGGTCCAGGTGGTCCTTCAGTTCCTGGGCCATCCCCGTCAGGTACTGCTCCAGGAACTGAGTCATGCTCAATTCCAGGAGGGTGCCGTCCAAGTCGAACAGCACCGCATCCCATTTGGGCTCGACGGGATCAGCCACCCTTGGTCACCGCCTGAAAGGCTTCCCACACCCTGCGGTAGACGGGACCCGGGCGGCCGTCGCCCACGGGCCGGCCGTCCAAGGATGTCACCGGCAGCACCTCGATGACGGTGCTGGTCAGCCAGATCTCGTCGGCCCGGCGCAGGCGAGACAGGGACACCGCCTCCTCCCGGAGGGTCAGCCCCATCTCCCGCACCAGTTCAATAACCACGTCCCGGGTCACCCCCGGCAGGATGTTGGCCAGGGGGTGGGTGTACACAGTCCCGTCCATGACGGCGAAGACGTTGCTGGAAGTGGCCTCGGTGACCAGGCCGTCCCGGACAAAGATGGCGTCGTAGAAGCCGTAGGACTGGGCTTCCTGGCGGGCCAGCACGTTGGGCAGGAGCCCCGTGGTCTTGATCTGGCACAAGCCCCACCGGTTGTCGGGCACCGTCATGCAGGCCACGCCCTGCTCCACCAGTTCCCGGGCGGGTCCCGACACGGGGCGGGCGATGCCCACCACGTTGGGGGTCATGCCCTCGGCGGGCAGGTGGTTCCTGGGGGCCGCCCCCCGGCTCACCTGGAAGTACAAGGTGGCGTCGGCCAGGTTGTTCCGGGCCAGCAGATCGGCCCCGATGCGGCGCCATTCCTCCAAAGTGTAGGGCACGGGGATGTTCAGGGCGCCGGCGCTGTTGAACAGGCGCCGGATATGCTCATCAAAGCGGAAGGGCCGGCCCCCGTAGCACCGGATTACCTCGTAGATGGCGTCGCTGAACAGGTAGCCCCGGTCTTCCACGGGGACCACCGCCTGCTCATAAGGAACCCAGTTACCGTTGAGAAAAACCGTCTCACTCAAGCAAATTCCCCCCCTGGGCCGGGTCGGCCGCGGTCCAAGGCGCGGACGGCCCGGACCGTGGCCCGCAGCCGCTCCACGCCGTCGGGACGATATATGACGTTGCCTATCACGACGGTATGGGCGACGGCCGCCATGGCGGCCGCCTTCGCGCCGTCATCGATGCCGCCACCGTAAACAAGCCGGGTCGAGGCGCCCATCTGCCGGTTAAGGTGGTCCACCGCCCGGCGGGCCCGGGCCACCAGCCCGGGGGAGCCGTACCGGCCGCTGTACTCCAGGTAGACCACGGGCAGGCGCCAGAGCCCCGCCGCCAGGCGGACGCAGGCCAGCACCCCCGACAGGTCGGGAGCCTCCGCCACCCCCACCTGGCGGGCCGCCGCCGAAGCGGGGTTCATCATTATATAACCCATGGCGGCGGTGCGCCGCCAGGGCACCCGGGCGCCCCAACGGGCCAGGGCTTCCAGATGCAGCCCCGCCACCCACCGGTGGTGGGGGCTGTTCAAGGCCACGGGCACCAGGTAGCCGTCGGCGCCCGGCAGCACCGCCTGGGTGGATGACACCTCGATGAAGACGGGGACGGGCGCCGGCCGCAGGGCGGCCAGGAGCCCCATCACTTTGGTTCGGGTTATGCCTTGGGTGCCGCCCAATATGATGGCATCGGTCCCCGACCGGGCCACCGCCCGCAGCTGGGAGCGGGACAGGGGCTTGTCCGGGTCCAGTTTCACCACGTGGCGCCATCCCTGCCAAAGGGACGGCACGGCGGGCTGCACCCCCGGCGACCTCCTCAAGAATTCAAATGTTCCCGCAGCAGCCGGTTGGCCAGCTGGGGATTGGCCTGGCCCCGGGTCAGGCGCATGACCTGGCCCACCAAGGCTCCCAAGGCCTTTTCCTTGCCGGCCTTGTAGTCGGCCACAGGGCCGGGGTTCTCCTCCACCACCTGGCGGATGATGGCGGCCAGTTCCCCTTCGTCGCTGATCTGCCGCAGGCCCTTGGCCTCCACCACTTCTTCGGCGGTGCGACCGCTTGCCAGCATGTCGGCCAGGACTTCCTTGGCCATGGTGCCCGACAAGGTGCCTTCCTTGACCATGGTCAGGAGATGGGCCAGTTCCTTGGGGCCCACGGCCAATTGGTCCACCGTCAAATTGTTGGCCCCCAAGTAGGCCAGGATTTCCGTGGACACCCAGTTGGCCACCGTCTTGGCGTCGCCCAACAGCCGGGCGCACTCCTCGAAGTAGTCGGCCAGGGCCTTCTCGGCGGTCAGCACCCCCGCGTCGTAGGCGCTGAGGCCCAACTCCTCCATGTAGCGCCGCCGGCGGGCCTGGGGCGGCTCGGGCAGCTGGGCCTTCAAGGCTTCCAGCCGCTCCCGGGTGATGATGTAGGGCGGCATGTCGGGCTCGGGCAGATAGCGGTAGCCTTCGGCTTCGTCCTTGGCCCGGGAGGGAACGGTCACCTGGGCGTTTTCATCCCAGTGGCGGGTTTCCCGGGTCAGGGCTTCGCCCCGCTGGAGGAGCTCCCACTGCCGCCGGCCCTCGTACTGAAGAGCCCGGACTACAGAGCGGAAGGAATTGAGATTCTTCACCTCGGTGGGGGGATTCATGGAGTCGCTGCCCCGGGGGCGCACCGACACGTTGGTGTCCACCCGCAGGGAGCCTTCCTCCATGCGCACGTCGCTGACGCCGGCGTAGGCCAGGATGTCCCGCAGGTTGGTCAAGTACTCCCGGGCTTCTTCGGGGCTGCGGATGTCGGGCTCCGACACGATCTCCAGCAGCGGCACCCCGGCCCGGTTGAAATCCAGCAGGGATCCGCCGGCCACGGCATCGTGGATGGACTTGCCCGTGTCTTCCTCCAGGTGGGCCCGGTTGATGCGGATCACCTTTGGCCCGTCGGGCCCCTCGATGGTGATGGAGCCGCCGCTGCCCACGGGCAGGCCGTACTGGCTGATCTGGTACCCCTTGGGCAGGTCGGGGTAGAAATAGTTCTTCCGGTCGAAGGTCAGCCGGGGCGCAATCCGGCAGTTCAAGGCCAGGGCCGCCTTGATGGCCTGGTTCACCGCCCCTTCGTTCAAGACGGGCACCGCCCCCGGCAGCCCCAGACAGACGGGGCACACCTGGCTGTTGGGCGGGGCGCCGAAGGTGGTGGCGCACGGGCAGAACACCTTGCTCTCGGTCTTCAATTCCACGTGGACTTCCAGGCCGATAACCAGTTCGTAGGGGGTTTCCCCGTCCTGATGCAATGTCGTCAAGTCTTCATCCTGCCGCAGGCTCACTGCCCTTCACCTCCCCCATGGGATCCGCCGTCCCCGGCGGTGCCGGCGGTCGGGGCCCCCGCCCCGGCGGCGTTCACCGGCGGCAGCCGCCGGTGGTGGTCAAAGGCTTCCTGGTATGCCAGGGCCGCCCGGAGCAAGGTTTCCTCCCCGTAGGCCCGGCCCATAAGTTGCAACCCCACGGGCATCCCTTCCACAAAGCCGCAGGGGATGGACAGGGCGGGGATGCCCGCCAGGCTGGCGGGCAGGGCTACAAAGTCGCCCCGGTACATGGCCCGGGTGCCGGCCCGCCAGGAATCGAAGGGGAAAGCCGTGGTGGGCGCCGCGGGGGCCGCCAGCAGGTCGTACCGGCTCAGGGCCTGCTCCAGTTCTTCCTTGATGACCCGCCGGAGGCGCAGGGCCTGCATGTAATAGGACTCGTACTGATCCCCGCTGAGAAGATGGGTACCCAGCAGGATGCGCCGCTTCACCTCGGGGCCCAAACCGGCGCCCCGGCTCTGCTCGTACAAGGCCGCCACGCCCTGCTGGTCGCCCAGGCGCAGGCCGAAGCGGACGCCGTCGTACCGGCTCATGGTGGACGAGGCCTCGGCGCTGACCAAAACGTAGTAGACGCCCAGGGAATAGGTCAGGGCCGGCAGGTCGCACTCCTCCACCTGGGCGCCCATGCCCGCCAGTTGATCCAGGGCTTCCCGCACGGCCGCCTTCACCGCCGGGTCCACAGGCTCCTGGAACAACTGCCGGGGCAGGCCGATGCGCAGCCCGTCCAGGCCCTTGGGGCCGGCTTCACCGGCCATTCCGGCCCAGTCTCCCACGGGTTCGGCCTCCGCCGATGCATCCCGGTCGTCGGGCCCCGCCACCACCTGCAGGGCCAGGGCGCAGTCCCGGGCATCCAGGGCCAACAGGCCCACCGTGTCCATGGAGCCGGCCAAGGCCAGCAGCCCGTAGCGGGACACGCGCCCGTAGGTGGGCCGCAGCCCCGTGATGCCGCACATGGCGGCGGGCTGGCGCACCGACCCGCCGGTGTCGCTGCCCAGGGACAGGGGCACCAGCCGGGCGGCCACCGCCGCCGCCGAGCCGCCGCTGGACCCCCCGGGCACCCGGTCCAGGTCCCACGGGTTCTTGGTCGCCTGGAAGGCTGAGTTGACGGTGGTGGCGCCCATGCCCATCTCATCCATATTGGTCTTGCCCACGATGACGGCGCCCGCGGCCCGCAGCCGGGCCACCGCCGTGGCGTCGTAAGGAGGGATGTAGCCTTTCAAAATGTTGGAGCCGGCGGTGGTGGCCAGCCCTTTGGTGCTCAAGTTGTCTTTGACGGCCACGGGCACCCCTGCCAGGGGCCCCGGGTCTTCCCCGGCGGCCACCTTTTGGTCCACGGCCTCGGCCGCCGCCAGGGCCCCGGCTTCGTCCACCGCCAGGAAGGCCCCCAGGTCCTTGTCCAAGGCGCCGATGCGGTCCAGGGCGGCCTTGGTGATCTCCACCGCCGAAGCCTGGCCGGCCCGCACCGCCGCCGCCGTTTCCCGGGCCGTCATGATGTCGCCGGCCATCAAGCGCCGCCCCCTTCCCCTTCGGCGCCGGCCATCATGGACGGCACCCGGAAATAACCGTCGCAGGCGTCGGGGGCGTTGGCCAGGGCCTCCTCCTGGGTGAGGCCGGGACGCACTTCATCGGGGCGGAACTCTCCGGGGCGCTCCGAGGGCTCCACCAAGGGCTCCACCCCCTGGACATCGGCGTCCTGAACCTCCCGGCACAATTCCAAAAGACCCGTCAACTCCTCGGCCAGGGCGGCGGCCTCCGCGGGGCTCACCGCCAGGCGGGCCGTCCGGGCCAATTCCATCACTTGCTGCTGGGATAGAGACAAAGGGTTTCCCTCCTGCACCATCAACTGCCCGCCGGCGGGGAGACCAGGTGGCAGGCGGCCCGGTGCTCCGGGCCCGCTTCCACCATGGGCGGCTCCACCTGCCGGCAAATCTCTTCGGCCACGGGGCAGCGGGGATGGAACCGGCACCCCGCCGGGGGATCCGCCGGGTTGGGCAATTCCCCCGTCAACACCACCTTGGGCCGGCGACGCTGCTCCACCGGGTCGGGAATGGGCACCGCGCCCAGCAGGGCTTGGGTGTAGGGGTGCCGGGGCTGCCGGAACAGTTGGTCCACCGGCGCCATCTCCACCAATTTGCCCAAGTACATGACCCCTACCCGGTGGCTCACATGCTTGACCACGCTCAAATCGTGGCTGATGAACAAATAGGTCAGGCCCAGCCGCTCCTGCAGTTCCAGGAGCAGGTTGAGCACCTGGGATTGGATGGACACGTCCAAGGCCGACACCGGCTCGTCGCAGACGATGAATTTCGGCTCCAGGGCCAGGGCCCTGGCGATGCCGATGCGCTGCCGTTGCCCCCCGGAAAACTCGTAGGGATACCGGTGGGCGTGGCCGCCGTCCAACCCCACCAACTCCAGCAAATATTCCACCCGCCGGTCCAAATCCCGCCCCCGGGCCAGGCCGTGGACCAGCAAGGGCTCGCCGATTATTTCCCCGGCGGTGTGCCGGGGGTTCAGCGAGGCAAAAGGATCCTGAAAAATAATCTGCATGTCCCGCCGCAAGGTGCGCAAGACCTTGGGCGGCAGGGCGCCCAGATCGTGGCCGGCGAACAAGACCCGGCCGGCCGTGGGCTCCAGGAGGCGCAGGATGACCCGGGCCAAGGTGGTCTTGCCGGAGCCGCTCTCCCCCACCAGGCCCAAGGTCTCCCCGGGCCCGATGGTGAAGGAGACGCCGTCCACCGCCCGCACGGGGCCCGGCCCCCGCCGGAACCAGGAGCCGCCGGCGGGAAAGTGCTTCACCACATCCCGGACGTCCACCAAGGCCTCCGCCGCCACCGTCAGGCAGCCCCCTCGCCCGGCAGGAGCTTTTCCCAATGCCAGCAGGCGGTGCGGCGCTGCCCCGCCACCGGCTGGAGGGGAGGCTCCTGGGTGCGGCACCGTTCGTCGGCCAGGAAGCAGCGGGGATGGAAAGGACAGCCCGGCGGCACCGCCAGGGGGTCGGGCACCGTCCCCGGAATGGTGCCCAGGCCGTGGCCCCGGGGCATGTCCAGCCGGGGGACGGCTTCCAGCAAACCTTTGGTGTAAGGGTGCAGGGGCCGGGCGAAAAGGGGTTCCACGGGGGCCTCCTCCATCACCTTGCCGGCGTACATGACCAGCACCCGGCGGGCCATCTGGGCGATGACGCCCAGGTCGTGGGTGATGAGGATGACGGCCATCCCCAGCCGCTCCTGCAGGTCTTGGAGCAGATCCAATATTTGCGCCTGGATGGTCACGTCCAGGGCGGTGGTGGGCTCGTCGGCGATGAGGAGCTTGGGGCCCGCCGCCAGGGCCAGGGCGATCATGACCCGCTGGCGCATGCCCCCCGACAGTTCGTGGGGATACTGGCGGGCCCGCAGCCCGGGGTTGTTGATGCCCACCATGGCCAGCATCTCCTCGGCCCGCCCCAGGGCTTCCCGCTGTCCCCCGCCTTGGTGGCGGCGGACCACCTGGGCGATTTGCCGGCCTACGGTGTAGACGGGGTTCAAGGAGGTCATGGGCTCCTGAAAGATCATGGCCGCCCCGCGGCCCCGCAGGCCCCGCCGCTCCGGCGGGCCTTGGGGTGAAAACTCCCGGCCGTCAAAATGGATGGCGCCGCTGCTGACACAGCCCGGGGGGTCGGGCAGGAGGCCCATGAGGGACAAGGCGGTGACCGTCTTGCCGCAGCCGCTCTCCCCCACGATGCCCAGGGTCTCCCCGGGATCAACGTGGCAGGAGATGCCGTCCACGGCCTTGACGGTGCCGGCCTCGGTATGGAACCGGGTATACAAGTCTTTTACTGCCAACAGCCTGGCTGCCGCCATGACCTAACTGCCACCCTTTATGCCGGCTCCTTCAATTCCCGGCCTCATCCTTCACCATGGCCAGGAGGCCTTCCTCATCCAGCACCGGGATGTTCAGCTCCCGGGCCCGCTGCAGCTTGCTGCCCGCCTTCTCCCCCGCCACCACGTAATGGGTGCTGCGGCTGACGCTGCCCGCCACCCGGCCGCCGGCGGCCTCGATGAGGGCGGCAGCCTCGTTGCGGGACATGGTGGGCAAGGTGCCCGTCAGGACGAAGGTCAATCCCTCCAGGGGCTTGGGGCCCACCTCCCGGGGCGCCGCATCCTCTTCGATAGCCGCCTTCACCCCCGCCTGCCGCAGCCGGGCCAGCAGTTCCCGGGTCTGCTCCTGGCGGAAAAAGGCGGCCACGCTGGCGGCAATCTTGGGCCCCACCTCGGGGATGGCCTGGAGTTCCTCCTCCCCGGCCCGGGCCAGGGCGTGCAAGGATCCGAAATGCTCCGCCAGTATGGCGGCCACCCGTTCCCCCACGAAGCGGATGCCCAGGGCCCGCAGCAAACGGCGCAGGGGCCGCTCCCGGGCGGCGTCGATGGCCTGGAGCAAATTGTCCGCCGACTTCTCCCCCATGCGGGGCAAGGTGAGCAACTGCTCCTTTGTAAGGAAGAACAGGTCCGCCACGGTGCCCACCAGGTCCCGTTCCAAGAGGGCCTCGATGACCACAGGGCCCAAGCCTTCGATGTCCATGCCGGAGCGGGAGGCGAAGTGGCGCAGGCGCTCCCGCAGCTGGGCCGGGCAGGCCACGCCGGTGCAGCGGGTCACCGCCTCCCCTTCCAGGCGCACCGCCTCGGCGCCGCAGACGGGGCACCGGCCGGGCATGGTGAAGGGCTCGGGGGAGCCCTGCCGGGCTTCAAGGTCCACGGCCACCACTTCGGGGATGATGCCGCCGGCCTTCTGCACCACCACCATGTCGCCCACCCGGATGTCCTTCTCCCGGACGTAGTCCTCATTGTGGAGGCTGGCCCTGCTCACCGTGGTGCCCGCCAGGAGAACCGGCGACAGCAGGGCGATGGGCGTCAGGGCGCCGGTGCGGCCCACGCTGATTTCGATGGCCTCCAATTTGGTCCGGGCCTGCTCCACGGCAAATTTGTAGGCTATGGCCCAGCGGGGATGGCGGGAAGTCCGGCCCAGCCGGCGCTGCAGCTCAAAATCGTCCACCTTGACCACGACGCCGTCCGCCATGTAATCCAGGCTGTGGTGGTTTTCTTCCCAATGACGGCACCATTCGATGACTTCTTCGATGCCGGTGCATTTGCGGCGATGGGGATTGACGGGCAGGCCCAAGGCCCGGAGCCGGGTGAGAGCTTCGTCTTGGCCGGCGACCCAGTCCTCGGGCGCCTCTCCCACGCCGTAGACAAAGATGCGCAGGGGCCGGGCGGCGGTGACGGCGGGATCCAGCTGGCGCAGGGAGCCGGCGGCGGCGTTGCGGGCGTTGGCGAAGAGGGGCTCTCCCGCCTCTTCCCGCTGGGCGTTCAACTCTGCCAGGAGGGACAGGGGAATGTACACCTCTCCCCGCACCTCCAGAAAAGGCGGCGGGCTCTCCTCCGCCCGCAGCCGCAGGGGCACCCCCCGGACGGTGCGGATGTTGGCCGTGATGTCCTCCCCCGTTTCCCCGTCGCCCCGGGTGGCGGCCCGCACCAGCAGGCCCTCCTCATAATGGATGGACACGGAGGCCCCGTCGATCTTCAACTCCACGGTGTACTCCACCGGGGCGTCCCCGGGCAGATCCAGCTCCGACAGCACCCGCCGGTGAAACTGGCGCAGTTCGTCCGTGGAAAAGGCGTTGGCCAGGCTGAGCATGGGCCGGGGATGGACCACGGGCTGGAAGCCGGCGGCCGGTGCGCCCCCCACCCGCTGGGTGGGGGAATCGGGGGTGACCAGCTGGGGGTAGGCCTCTTCCAAGGCCTGCAGTTCCCGCATCATAGCGTCGTAGGCTGCATCGTCGATCTCGGGGTCGTCCAAGACGTAGTAGCGGTAGTCGTGGTAACGGATGGCCTCCCTCAGTTGGGCGGCCCGCTCGGCGGCCTCGGCCGGCACCCGGGCCCGCCCTTGGACTGCCGTCAACCCTCCACCTCCTCCACGGGCCGGAGCAGGGCGTAGCGGACCAGGACGGTCCTGGTCCCCGCCCCGGGAAATTCAATGGTCACTTCGGTATCTTCCCCCGAACCGGAGCGGGACAGGACGGTGCCCCGCCCCCAGTGGGGATGGATCACGTCTTCGCCTACTTCGGGAATGTAGCCGGGCACTTCCTCCACCGGGCGATGGTTGGCGGCGGCAGGCCGGGCCGCCGTATTCCAGCCCCAGGGGGTGATGGCCGCCCGGCGGGGAAAGTTCCGGACGGGTGCGGGCTCCCGCCTGACGGGGGGGGCATGGGGATCCAAGACGGTCATGTGCTCCATCCCCATCTCCCCCAGGAAGCGGGAGGGCACCCCCGTGCGGAACTCGCCGAAGATCATCCGCTGGTAGGCGCTGGTCAAGTACAGCCGCTCCTGGGCCCGGGTGACGCCCACATAGCAGAGGCGCCGCTCTTCTTCCAACTCGTCGCCGTCGTCCAGGGAGCGGGCATGGGGGAAGAGCCCCTCCTCCAGGCCCACCAGGAACACCACGGGAAACTCCAGCCCCTTGGCGCTGTGCATGGTCAACAGGGAAACACTGTCCTCGCCGCCGGCGGTGTCGGCGTCGCCGGCCAGGGCCACCGCCGCCAGGAAGTCTTCGGGCGTATCGTCGTACCCCTGGAGGGTGAACACCCGGGCCAAGGTCAAAAGCTCCTTCAAGTTTTCCAGCCGGCCCAGGGCCTCGGCGGAGCCTTCCGCCTGGAGGGCCCCTTCATAGCCCGACCGGGACAGCAGTTCCGCCAGGAGGCGGGCCACCGGCACCTGATGGCGAATTTGACTCAGTTCCTCCAGCATCCGGCCGAAGGCCCGGAGGGCTTCCACCTGCTTCTTCTGCAGCCCGCCGATTTCAGCGGCCCGGGCGCAGGCGGCCACGAAATCCAGGCCCGTCTCCTGCATGAAGGCGTACAGGCGGGCCATGGCCGCCGGGCCGATGCCCCGCCGGGGCTCGGCGATGGCCCGCTGGAAGGCCGACTCGTCCCACGGGTTCACCAGGAGCCGCAGATAGGCCAGCAGGTCTTTGATCTCCTTGCGCTCGTAGAACCGGACCCCGCCGATGATGCGATAAGGCATGCCCATGAGCACCAGCCGGTCCTCCAGGGCCCGGGACTGGGCGTGGGTGCGGTACAGCAGGGCGAAGTCGGACCAGGGCCGCCCTTCCTCCTGGACCAGCCGCCGGATCTCCCCCGCCACGAAGGCGGCCTCGTCTTCTTCATCCCGGGCCCGGTACAGCACCACCGCCTCCCCCGGCCCCCGGTCGGTCCACAGGCGCTTGGCCTGCCGCTGGGTGTTGTGGCCGATGAGGCGGTTGGCGGCGTCCAAAATGGCCTGGGTGGAACGGTAGTTTTGCTCCAGGCGGATGATGCGGGCGTCGGGGAAGTCTTCCTGGAAGCGCAGGATGATGGTGAAATCGGCCCCCCGGAAGCGGTAAACGCTTTGGTCGGCGTCCCCCACGGCGAAGACGTTGCCCCGGCCGCCCAGGAGCCGCAGCAGCCGGTACTGGGCCATGTTGGTATCTTGGTACTCATCGATGAGCACGTGCTGGAACTGGTCTTCGTAGGCCCCCCGCACATCCTCGTGCTCTTCCAGCAGGTTGACGGTGAGGCGGATGAGATCACCGAAGTCCACGGCGTTTTCCCGGGCCAGCCGCTCCTGGTAGGCCCGGTAGATGCGGGCCGCCTGGTGCTCGAAAAAATTGCCCGCCGCGGCGGCGAAGGCCTGGGGGTCCAGCAGTTCCGTCTTGGCCCGGTCGATGACCCCTTGGATGACCTGGGGCCGGTACCGCTGGGGATCCAAGTTCAGCCGGCTGATGATGTCCTTCAGGAGGGCCCGCTGGTCGGTGCCGTCCAGGATGGTGAAATAGCGCTCGTAGCCCAGCCGGGCGGCGTGGACCCGGAGAATGCGCACGCAGGCGGCGTGGAAGGTGCTGATCCACATGGACCGGGAAGGGCGGCCCAGGAGTTGGTCCACCCGCTCCCGCATCTCCCCGGCGGCCTTGTTGGTGAAGGTGATGGCCAGGATGGCCTGGGGGTCGACCCCCCGGCAGATGAGATGGGCGATGCGGCGGGTCAGCACCCGGGTCTTGCCGCTGCCCGCCCCGGCCACCACCAGGCAGGGCCCCTGGCCGTGGAGCACGGCTTCCCGCTGGGGTTCGTTCAGATTGTCCAGGAGATGCTCACAAGGATCGGCCGGCAACCACCTTTTCCTCCCTGACCCGTCCACCGGGCACGGACCAGGGATGGGGCCGGCAGCCTACCGGCCTCCTTGGTCCGGGGCGGCCACCAGGACACCCCGCTCCTGCCGGCACGGCAGGTGGATCACCACCAAGGTGCCCTTGCCCGGTTCCGAATGGACGGTCAAATAACCATCATGGGCCTCGACGATTTCCTTGGACACCGGCAGGCCCAAACCGGTGCCCGTGGGCTTGGAGCTGAAATACGGCTCGAAAATCTTGTTTTTGTGCACGGGCGGGATGCCCGCGCCCGTATCCCCCACCGACAACATCACCATATCAGTCTGGGGAGAATAGTGGGTCCGAAAAGTAATTACACCACCACCGGCCAAAGCCTCCACGGCATTCAAGCCGATGTTGAACAGCACCTGGCGTATTTGGTTCTCGTCCACGGGCACCGGGGGCAGGTCGGGCTGCAGCATGGCGTGGATCAGAATGCCCCGGCCCCGGACCTGGGCCCACAGCAGCTTGATGACCTGCTGGGCCAATCCGTTCAGATCCACCCGGCGCCGCTCCCGGCCGGCGGGTCGGGCCAGGCCCACCAGACCCTCCAGCAGCTGCTCCAGGCGCACAGTTTCATCGATGATCAACTGGGAACTGGCGGCCAAAGCCGAGGGATCCTCCTGAACCCACTGCAGCATGCCCCGGATGGCCGCCAGGGGATTGCGCATTTCGTGGGCGGCGCCCGCCGCCACCTCCCCCAGGCTGGCCAGGCTGGCCGCCCGCTGGGCCTTGGCCGCCATGGCCTCCACGGCGGTGACATCCTGGATGCCCGCCACCACCGCCTCCAAGGTGCCGTCGGGTTCCCGCACTGAGAAGACCCGGAGCTCCAGCTTGTAGGTGTGCCCTTCCCAGGTCACCGGCAGCCGCCGCCGGGCTTCATCCCGGTCCCCCCGGAGGATGCTTCCCATTATATCCCACACCCTGGCCAGGGAGCCCCCTTGGGGCAGGGGCCGGTCCTTGATGCGAGCCCATTCATACCCGAAGACCGTCAGGAGGGCCCGGGCCTCCCGGTTGATGAGGGTGACCGTACCCTTCCGGTCGCACACGATGAAGCCCCGGCCCAGCCGGTCCAGGAGCATGCTTTGAAAGCGCTTCCGGGCCGTCACTTCCTGGAGGTGGCGCTGGGCTTCTTCGTAATTGGCGGCGTTGGCCAGGGCCAGGGCTGCGGCGCCGGCGATGAGGGTGACCAGTTCCTCCTGGTGGGGGTGGAGGGGCTCCTCCTCCCCCCTTTGGGCCAGTTCCAGCACCCCCAGGGCCCGCACCCCGTGGATCAAGGGGACCGTCAGCAGACGCCACCGGCCCGGCGTCAAGTAGAAGTAGGGCTCTCCCGGGCCGGCCGTCACCGCAAATTCGGTGGTCATGACCCGGCGGGCCAGCAGGGCTTCGGTGGCGGCCCCTTGATGGAGGCCTTGGCCCACCCCTTGCACCGCCGGGGCTATGCCCGCCGAGCGCACGATGGTGAGGCCGCTGCCGTCCTCAGCGGGCAGGGAGATCCAGCAGGGGCAGCCGGTGACACCGTGGACGGCTTCCAGCACCCTGGCCGCCACGGCATCCACCGCCTGGGGGCTGGAGATCACCTGGAACAGCCGGTACATGGTGGCCACCCCATCGATGCGCAGCCGGGCCGGGGCGGCCTGCCGGCCGTTGAAAGGGTGAAACAAGGGACCGAGGGATAAGCCGCAGGCCCGCACCTCGGCGGAGTTTTGCCGGCGGCAGGCGTCGGCCAGGGCGGCGAATTCATCCCGCCGGTCCGTCACCATTTGCACGAAGGTGGCCGTCATGGCCGGGTCCAGCTGGCTGCCCGCCGACCGCTCCAGTTCCGCCAGGGCCTCGTCCAGGCTGAGGGGCTCCCGGTAAGGCCGGGGGGTGATGAGGCTGTCGAAGGTCTCCAGCAATAGGAGGATGCGGGCGTTGAGGGGAATGTCGGTGCCCGCCAGGCCCATGGGGTAGCCTTTGCCGTCCCATCTCTCGTGATGATGGCGCACCACCTGGGCCACGCCGTTCAACTCGGGCCGGCCGGCCAGGCGGGCGGCGGAACGCTCGGGATGGGCGTGGACGGCCATCCATTCCCGTTGGGTCAGGGGACCGGGCCGCCGGTACTGGGGCAGGTCCCAGTCAGCCATGACGATGGCCCGGCGCAGTTCCAAGAGCTGGGAAGGAGAGAAGCTCAGGCGGCGGCTCAGCAACTCACCGTAATGGAGCAGGCGGGCGATCCGCTGGAGCTTGGAGCTCTTCCCGGCCCACTGCCCCCGGACCACCCCGGCGGTGCATTGCCCCACCATGCGGTCCATCCACCATAAAAGGAGAAAAGGCTCTGCAGCCTTGGCCAGAAGGCCGACGGACAAAGCAACACCCACTACCAGGACCCAGCGGTATGCGGATATGGCGATAAACGGCATGGCGAAAAACCTGTCCCCCTTTTGCCAAAATGCCGAATATCGCTTCTATTAGGTCGCTGGGTTCCGATTCCTGCATCGATTGCCCGATTCTTGCAAAATAGACGAGATTTCCTATAAATGGGCCTTGCCTGGACGCAACGGCCAAGCAAGGCCCCTAACGTACATATGGCCAGGATCTTGAGGCCGGTTCAGCCGGCGGCGGCGGCGGCGATGTCCCGGCGGAAGTGCATGCCGTCGAAATGAATCTTCTCGATGGCGGCGTAGACCGTCTCCCGGGCGCCGGCCAGGGACGGGCCCCGGGCCACCACGTTCAAGATGCGGCCGCCGTTGGTGACCCAGCCCTTGTCGGAATCCCAGCGGGTGCCGGCGTGGAACACCTGCACGTTGGGCATGCCGGGCACGTGGCCCGTCTCATCCAGCCCTTGGATGACGTCGCCCTTGCGGGGCTCCCCGGGATAGCCGTGGGCCGCCAGGACCACGCATACGGCCGCCTCATCCCGCCACACCCAAGGCTGCTGGGCCAGATTGCCCTGGGCGCAGGCCAAGGCCAAGGCGGCGAAATCGCTTTCCAGGCAGGGGAGGATGACCTGGGCCTCGGGATCTCCCAAGCGGCAGTTGAACTCCAGCACGTAAGGGCCGTCCTCCGTCAGCATCATGCCGGCGTACAGCACGCCCCGGAAAGGAATGCCCTCGGCGGCCATGCCCGCCACCGTCCGCTGCAGCACGTCCTTCTCCAGGCGGCTCACCAGATCGGGATCCAGGAAGGGCACCGGGGAGTAGGCGCCCATGCCGCCGGTGTTGGGCCCCTCGCCCCCGTCGTACAGGGCCTTGTGGTCCTGGGAAGCGGGGCAGAGGCGCACCGTCTCGCCGTCGGTAAAGGCCAGGAGGGTGACTTCAGGACCCTGCAGCCGCTCCTCGATGACCACCCGCCGGCCCGACTCGCCAAACCGGCCCCGGCGCATCATGGCATCCACCGCCTCCAGGCCGTTTCCGTGTCGGCCGCCACCACCACACCCTTGCCGGCGGCCAGGCCGTCGGCCTTGACCACGATGGGGCCGCCCCGGGAGCGGATGTAGTCTTCGGCTTCGGCGGGGTCGTCGAACACCTTGCCGGGGGCCGTCGGAATGCCGTGGCGCTCCATGAACGACTTGGCGTAGGCCTTGCTCCACTCCAGCCGGGAGGCCTGCTTGGTGGGGCCGAAGGCCGGTATGCCCGCCTCCTGCAGTCCGTCCACCACGCCGGCGGCCAAGGGCGCCTCGGGGCCCACCAAAACCAGGTCCACCTTGTTGGCCTGGGCCGCAGCCACCACGTCGGCAGGCGACAACGGGTCGCCGGGGAGGCACGTGGCCCGCTTGCCGATGGCGTCACTGCCGGGCAGGGCGAAAATTTCGGTCACCGAGGGCGAAGCCAGCAAGGTCTCCACCATGGTGTGCTCACGGCCGCCGCTGCCGATCACCATTACCCGCATGAATGCATCCCACCCTTACGAAAAGGTCAATGACGGAAATGCCGAACCCCAGTCATCAACATGGCCACACCCAGGCGGTCGCAGGCATCCACCACCTCCTGGTCGCGGATGGAGCCGCCGGGCTGCACCACCACCTTCACTCCCCCCTCGGCGGCCACCTCCACCCCGTCGGGGAAAGGGAAGAAGGCGTCGGAAGCCATGACGGCCCCTTGGGCCGCCTCGCCCGCCTGGGCCACCGCCTGGCGCACCGCATCCACGCGGCTGGTGCGGGCGGCGCCGATGCCCACGGCCCGCTGGTCCTTCACCAGGACGATGGCATTGGAAGGCAGGTGGCGCACCAGATGCCAGGCGAAGAGCATGTCGTCCCACGCCTCCGCCGGGGGCTGGGCCTTGGTCGCCACCCGCCACTGGTCCGGCTGGACGGGCAGGTCATCCTCGTCCTGGAGGAGCACACCCCCTTGGATGCGGCGCACGTCCCAGCCGGCCAAGCCCACGCCCACGGGTCCCGTGGAGGCGCCGCCGCCCACGGGCCCAGCGCCCGCGGGCCCTTGGCCCGAACCCCCGTCATCACCCGACGCAGCCGGCGGCAGGGGCATGGTCAACACCCGCAGGTTGGCCCGTCCCGCCAGGATCTCCTGGGCTTCAGGGGAAACTCCCGGCGCCAGCACTACTTCCAGGAAGATGTCCGCCAGCAGCCGGGCCGTCTCCTCGTCGATGACCCGGTTCAAGGCCACGATGCCGCCGAAGATGGAAACGGGATCGGCGTCCCGGGCGCGGCGGAAGGCCTCGGCCGGGTCGGGGCCGCAGGCGGCGCCGCAGGGGATGGTGTGCTTCACCGCCACCGCCGCCGGCGGCACCAGGGTGCTCACCAGGCGCCAGGCGGCCTCGGCATCCTGCAGGTTGTTGAAGGACAACTCCTTGCCCTGCAGCTGCCGGGCGGCGGGCAGCCCCAACTGCCAGCCCGGGGCCGTGGGGGGTATGGCGGCGTCCCGGTAGACCGCCGCCTTCTGGTGGGGGTTCTCGCCGTAGCGCAGGCCCGCTGTCCGCCGGAGGGGCAGCACCAGCCGCTGGGGGGGCTCCACCCCGGCCTCACCCGTCTCCCCCGCTTCCTGGCCCAGGGCCGCCGCCACCACAGCGTCGTAGTAGGCGGTGTGGGCGAAGGCCCGGGCCGCCAGGCGGCGGCGGAGTTCCTCGGAAATACCGCCGGCCCCTCCTTCCTGCAGGGCCTGGATGACGGCCGGATAGTCGTCGGGGTCCACCACCACCGTGACCCAGGGCCAGTTCTTGGCCGCCGCCCTGATCATGGCGGGGCCGCCGATGTCGATCTGCTCCAGCAGGTCCATGCCCTGGGCGCCGCCGTGCCAGGCCGTCTCGAAGGGATACAGGTTGACGGCCACCAAATCGATGGCCTGCAGGCCGTGGCGGGCCCAGTCGGCCATGTCCTCTTCCCGGTCCCGCCGCCCCAGGATGGCGCCGTGGACGGCGGGGTGCAAGGTCTTGACCCGGCCTCCCAGCATTGCGGGAAAGCCCGTCAGTTGGTCCACGGGCACCACCTGCAGGCCGGCGGCAGCCAACGCCGCCAGGGTCCCGCCGGTGGAAACCAATTCAAACCCGGCCGCCGCCAGGGCGCGGCCCAAATCTTCGATTCCCCGTTTGTCCGCCACGCTCAGCAGGGCCCGCCGGACCCGGCCGGCGCCGGCATCGTTAGCGGTCATCTTTATGCTTCTGCCTCCTCCGGCACCGGGGGTGCCACATGGACCCGCCGCCCTTCAACCCGGAGGCGTCCCTGGGCGTACAGCCGGATGGCCTCGGGCAGGAGCCGGTGCTCCACCGCCTGGATGCGGCGATGAAGGGTGCCGGGGTCGTCTTCGGGCAAGACCGGCACCGCCTCCTGCAGGATGATGGGCCCGGTGTCCATGCCGTAATCGACGAAATGAACGGTGCAGCCGCTCACCTTGACGCCCCAGTCCAAGGCCTGGGTAGGAGCCTGCAGACCGGGGAAGGCGGGCAGCAGCGAGGGATGAACGTTGATGATCCGGTTGGGAAAGGCGTCCACCATGGGGGCGCTCAGCAGCCGCATGAAGCCGGCCAGCACCACCAGTTCCACCCGGTGGGCCACCAGCACGTCCCGCAGCTGGCGATCATAGTCGGCCCGGGTGGGCCAGGGGCCGGGATCCAGCCACAAGGCCGGCACGCCGGCGGCCCGGGCTTTTTCCAATGCCGGCGCATCCCCCTTGTCGGATACCACCAGAACTACTTCCGCCCCCAGGTCTCCCCGGGCCTGGGCGGCCAGGACCGCCTCCATGTTGCTGCCCCGGCCCGAGGCCAGGACGGCCACCCGCACCGGTTCCCGGGCAGGCCGGCCTGAATCGGGGGCGCTGCCCTCCTCCCGCTGGGCACCGGCCGTGTTCATGACCAAATCACCTCCGGCTTGCTGTCGGGCGGCGCCTCCTCTACGACGCCGATGGGCCAGGCGCCTCCCGTCAGGGGCGCCATGGCGGCACAAAATTTTTGGGCTTGGGCTGCCGGCACCACCACGGTGAAGCCGATGCCCAAATTGAAGGTGCGGCGCATTTCTTCTTCCTCCACGGGACCCAGGCGCCGGATCAGCCGGAAGATAGGCGGCTCCGGCCACGACCCGGCGTGGAGCCGGGCCCTGGTCCCCGGGGGCAGGGTGCGGGCCACGTTGTCCGTAAGGCCGCCGCCGGTGATATGGGCCATGGCCCGCAGGGAAAAACGGCCCCGGGCGGCTTTGACGGCGCCCGTGTAAAGGCGGGTGGGCTCCAGCAGCACTGTGCCCAACGGCGCCTCCAGTTCATCGATCTCCGTGGCTAAAGTCCAGCCGGTCCCCGCCAGCAGCACCCGCCGGGCCAGGGAAAAGCCGTTGCTGTGGAGGCCCGAGGAAGCCAAGCCCACGATGACGTCCCCCGGCTCCACCGACCGGCCGTCAATCAAGTCCCCGGCGGCCACCCCGCCCACGGCGAAGCCCGCCAATTCCATGTCGTCGGGGCCCATCATGCCGGGCAGCTCCGCCGTCTCGCCCCCCAGCAGGGCGCAGCCGGCCTCCCGGCAGGCGGCGGCGATGCCCGACACCACCGCTTCCGCCTGGTCCGGCCGGAGCCTGCCCATGGCCAGGTAGTCCAGGAAGAACCAGGGCTCGGCCCCGTACACCAAAATGTCGTTCACATTCATGGCCACCAAGTCCCGGCCGGCCCCCTCCAGCCGCCCGGCTTCCCGGGCCAGGAGCAGCTTGGTGCCCACCCCGTCGGCCGCCGCCAGCAGGATGGTTTCCGGCTGGGCCCCCGGCACCCGGAACATGCCGGCAAAGCCCCCCACCCCGGACACCACCTCGGGCCGGGCGGTGGAGGCCGCCAGGGCCCGGAACCGTCCCACCAAGCTTTCGGCGGCATCGATGTCGACGCCGGCGGCCCGGTAGGTCACGGGCCGGCGGGCGTCGTCGCCCCGGCTTTCAGTCATGGGGGTCCCGATCTCCTTCCCGGTTCCCGTCGCCGGCTGCCGGCCCCTGCTCCCCCACCGGGGGGAAGCGGCCGGTGAAGCAGCCGTGACAATAGGCATTTTCGTCTTGGCCGGTAACGGCCAACATTCCTTTCAAGGAAAGAAAGTACAAACTGTCGGCTCCCACCAGGCGCCGCATTTCCTCCACATCCCGGCCGGCCGCCATCAACTCGCCCCGGCGGCCGATGTCCACGCCGAAGGGGCACGGGTGGCGGAAGGGGGGCGAGGTGATGCACAGGTGGACTTGGGCGGCCCCCGCCTGGCGGACGGCGTTGACCAAGGGCCGGATGGTGCTGCCCCGGACGATGGAGTCATCCACCAGCACCACCCGCCGTCCGGCCACCACGTCCCGGATGGGGTTCAGCCGCCAGCGCACCCCGGCGGGCACGTAGCGGCCCCGGGGTCCGATGAAGGTGCGCCCCACATACCGGTTCTTCACCAAGCCCAGTTCGAAGGGGATGCCGGTAGCGGCGCTGTAGCCCATGGCCGCGGGCAGGCTGGCGTCGGGCACCCCCAGGACCACGTCAGCGTCCACCACGTGCTCCTGGGCCAGCTGCCGGCCCAAGGCCTGGCGGATGGCATAGGTGGAGCGGCCGCCGAAGAGGCTGTCGGCCCGGGCCAGGTAAATCAATTCGAAAACGCAGAAAGCCTGGGGGGTGTTTTCCAGGGAGGGCAGCCGCCCCCACTGCAGCCCCTGGTCATCGATCCAAACCCAGTGGCCCGCGGGCACTTCCTGGAGGGTGTCGCCGCCCACGGCATCAAAGGCGCAGCTTTCCGAGGCCAGCAGGTAAGCCTGGTCCAGGCGGCCCAGCACCAAAGGCCGGATGCCGTGGCGATCGCGAAAGCCGAGGATGCCTTGGGGGGTGGCGTAGACGGCGGCCATGCCCCCGTCCACTTGGGTGAGGGAGTGGCCCAGGGCTTGGGGCCAGCCGTCGCCCGGAGCCCGGGCCGCCAGGTGGGCCAGGATTTCCGCGGCGTCGCCGGAGCGGAAGACGGCCCCTTGGGCCTCCAGCCGCTGCCGCAGGGCATCGGCCCCGGCCAAGGCGCCGTTGATGGCCACGGCCAGGTGGCTGTCCCGGCACCGGACCACCAGGGGCTGCCGGTCCGCCGGCTCCGTGGACTGCTGGACGTGGCCCAGGACGATGGTGCGGGCTCCCCGGGGACCTAAGGCCAGGTCGGCCAGCTCCTCCCCGGAGAACACGTCGGTGACCAGGCCCCTGCCTCCCAGCCGGGCGAACTGGTCATCCCCGGGACCCCAGGCGGCCATGCCCGTCCTTTGCTGCCCCCGGTGCTGGAGGGCGAACAAGCCTTGGTAGGCAATGTGAACCCCTTCGGGATGCCCGAAGACGGCGAACAGGCCCGAGTGGTCCCCGGCGGCGCCCCCGCCGGAGCCCGACCGGGCGCTCCCCGACCCTCCCGCCGGCGGCCTCACTGCCGGGGCGCCCATGGCGGCTTGACTCCCCGGCCCGGCTCGGGCAGGTGATCGACAGGAGTGGACAACAAGGAGCGGCCCGCCACGGTTACGGCCAACCGCCCGCCGCCGGCGGCGCCCAGCACCGCAGCCGGGACACCCGCCGACCGGGCGGCCGCCAGCACTTGATCCGCCGCCGCCGGCGGCGTGCTCACCAGCACCCGGGAGGGCCCTTCGCCGAAGAGCAGGGCTTCGGCGTCGCCGTCCCACTGGTCCGGGGACAGGTCCACCTGCACCCCCAAAGGCCCGCCGGCGGCGGTGCGGCAGGCCCGGGCCAGGGCGGCGGCCAGGCCGCCCAGGTCTATGCCGGCGGCCGAAGCCAGCAGCCCGTCGCTGTGCAGCTGCTGGAGCAAGGCCCACAGGCGGGCTTCCAAATCCGAATCCACTTGGGGCGGGCGGCCCTGCACCCGGCCGTAGCGGACGGCCAGGTACTCGCTGCCTGCCAGGTCGCCGGCCAAGGGCCCCAAGACGAGCACCGCATGGCCCGCGGCCAGCCAGCCGGGGCCCAGCACCGGCCGTCCCGGCGGGAGAACCCCCACCACCCCCACCACCGGGGTGGGGTAGACGCCTTGGCCGCCCCGTTCGTTGTAAAGGCTCACGTTGCCGCCCGTCACCGGCACGTCCAGGCTGCGGGCGGCGGCGCCCATGCCTTCGATGATCTCGGTGAATTCCCACATGATGGCGGGATCTTCGGGGCTGCCCAGGTTGAGGCAGTTGGTCAGCCCCAAGGGCTTGGCCCCGGTGCAGGCCACCCGCCGGCCCGCCTCGGCCACGGCGGCGGCGGCGCCCCGCCGGGGATCCAGCCACGTCAGCCGGCCGTTGCCCGCCAGGGCCACCACCAGATGCTGGCCCGTCCCGGGCACCGGCACCGCCGCCGCTCCCGTGGCCAGCAAGGTGTTGTCGTCGTGCTTGCCGCCCAGCCAATGGGCTTCCGTCAGGTTGGGGCCCGCCAGCAAATCCACCAGGGCTTCGTCATAGTCGGTGGAGCCGGCTCCGGCGGCGGCCTCCCCGCCGGCGGGGGCAGGCTCCCAGCGCCGGGCCAGGTCGGCGGGCTCCGCCACAGGCCGCCGGTAGGCCGGCGCCCCCTCCGTCAGAATGGTGGCCGGCAGGGCCGCCAGTTCCACATCGCCCATGGTCACCCGCACCAGGCCGTGGTCGGCCACCCGGCCGATGCAGGCCCCGGGCACGTTCCACTGGGTCAGGATTTGCTCCACCTGGGACTCCTTGCCCGCCTTGACGATGAGCAGCATCCGCTCCTGGGTTTCCGAAAGCATGATCTCGTGGGGGCTGAGGCGGGGCTCCCGGCAGGGCACCAGGTCCAGGTCCAGGTCCACGCCCTGGCCGGCCCGCCCGGCCGTCTCCGAGGCCGCCGAGGTGATGCCCGCCGCGCCCAGGTCGTTGACGCCCACCAGCAGGTCCGCCTCCATCATGGCCAGGCAGGCCTCCACCAGGCGGCGCTTCAACTGGGGGTTGGCGGCAGGCACCGTGGTGGGGGGGATGACCTCGTCGTCCAAGCCCCGGGACGAGGCGCTGGCCGCCCGCACCCCGTCGGGCCCCGTGCGGGCGCCCACCAGGTAAATGGGGTTGCCCACCCCTTCTGCCCGGCCCCGGAACACCCGGTCCCGGTCCACGAAGCCGGCCGCCAGCACGTTGACCAGGGGCGCGGGGCGGTACCCCTCGCCGGAAAAGACGCTGGCGGTGAAGGTGGCGATGCCGGTGCCGGCAGCGTAGTCGGCCATGCCCTCGGCCGCCCCCAGCAGGATGTCTTGGTTGTTGCCTTCCTCCAGGGGGCCTACCCGCAGGGCCCCCGCCAGGAGGGCCGGCCGGGAGCCCACGGCCAGGATGTCCCGGACGATGCCACCGGCGCCGGTGGCGGCGCCCCGGTGGGGATCCAGGCTGGAAGGATGGTTGTGGCTTTCACAGCGCAGGGCCACGGCCACGGGGCCGCCCAGGTCCACCACGCCGGCGTTCTCCCCGGGGCCCAGGAGCACCTGGGGCCCTTCCCGGGGCAGCCGGGCCAGGTGGATGCGGGTGCTCTTGTAGGAGCAGTGCTCCGACCACATGGCTCCTACCATTTCTAATTCCAACTGGTTGGGGGCCCGGCCCAGCCCCTGGACCAAATCGTCGTATTCCTCCCGGGTCAGGCCCACGGCCTGCCAGGGCTCCCGGTGGGCCGCCACCCGGTCGTAAACTTCCTGCCACCCCGGCTGGGCCTGCTGCTCGGCGAGGGTCAGCCGGAGGGTCCGGGGCGAGAGCTCGCCGGCCAGGAGGAGGGCGCCGTCTTCCGTGCGGCCGAACTCCAAACGCAGGTGGATCAGGTCCAGGCCCCTTTCCTTAAGGAATGAGCCCAGCACATCGTTGACGGCCAGGGCCACCTGCTCCAGCCGCTCCACTTCGTCGGGGCCGGCCAGCCCCAGCACCTGCACATGATGGTGGTTGACCAGAACCTCCTGGGACTCGTCCCCCCGGTAATAAAGCTCCACCACGGGCCGGGGCAGGGTGGAGCCGGGGGTCAGGCCCAGGCGCCGGGCCCAGGGCTCTTCCGCGGCGTTCCGCACCAGCACCGCCAGGGGGATGGGGGCTGTCCCCTGGACCAGCATCTCCCGGGGGTTCACCCGGGCGATGAAGTGGTTGGGTATGCCGGCTTCCGTCAAAACTTGAAACAGGCGGGCGGAAATCTCGTTGCCGGCCTCTTCCTTGAAATGAATCAAACAGCGATCGGGCCGGGCCGTGCCGTAAACGATCTTCGCCTCGTCTTCCCGCAGCTTCGGCCTGGCGCCGGCGTCCGGCTGCGATTGTCTATCCATGGGCCCTCCCCCTCCCCGGCAGATAGGCGGCGGTCACAAGCCCGCCCGGCGGTAAATGTGGTCCATGTGGCGCAAGGCCCGGGCCGGATCGAAGCATTCCCGGATCTGCTCCTCCGTCAGCTTGTCCCGGATGCGGGGATCCTGCATGACCAGGTCCGGGAACCGGCCCCGCCCTTCCCAGGCGTCCATGGCCAGGCCCTGGACGATGCCGTAGGCTTCCTCCCGGCTGAGGCCGGCGTCCACCAGAGCCAGCATCAAAGCCTGGGAGTAGATCAAGCCGCCGGTCCGCTCCAAGTTGGCGGCCATGGCCTGGGGGTACACGTGCATGCCTTCCAAAACTACGGTCATCAGGTGGAGCATGTAGTCCAGCAGGATGGTGGTGTCGGGCAGGATGATGCGCTCCACCGACGAGTGGGAAATGTCCCGCTCGTGCCACAAGGGCTGGTTCTCCAAGGCCGCCAGGGCGTTGCCCCGCACCACCCGGGCCAGGCCGCTGATGCGCTCGCACAAAACGGGATTGCGCTTGTGGGGCATGGCCGAGGAGCCCTTTTGGCCCGCCCGGAAAGGCTCCTCCACCTCCCGGGTTTCCGTCTTCTGCAGGTGGCGGATTTCCACGGCCATGGTCTCCAGGCTGCCGGCCAAAATGGCCAGGGCGGCCATCAATTCGGCGTGCCGGTCCCGCTGCAGCACCTGGGTGGACACCCCCGCGGGCTCCAGGCCCAAGGCCCGGCAGACGTACTCTTCCACCCGGGGGTCCACGGTGGCGAAGGTGCCCACGGCCCCCGACAGGCGGCCCACGCTGATGGTCTCCCGGGCCCGGACCAGCCGCTCCCGGTTGCGGCCAGCCTCGGCATACCACAAGGCCAGCTTGAAGCCGAAGGAAATGGGCTCGGCGTGGACGCCGTGGGTGCGGCCCACCATGATGGTGTCCCGGTGCTCCCGGGCGGCGGCGGCCAGAACCTCCCGCAGGCGGTCCAAGCCTTCCAGCAACATGTCCACCGCTTCCCTTAGGGCCAGGGACAGGGCGGTGTCCACCACGTCGTAGGAGGTGAGGCCGTAGTGGATCCAGCGGGCGTTGGGCCCCATGACCTCCCCCAGCCAGGTGGTGAAGGCTATGACGTCGTGGTGAACTTCGGCTTCGATGGCGTTGATGCGGTCTTCGTCGAAATATTCCGGCCGGCGGGCCTTCAAGTCTTCCACCGCTTCAGGGGGTACGTGCCCCAACCGGGCGAAGGCCTCGCAGGCCAGCAGCTCCACTTCCAGCCAGCGGCGGTACTTGGCCTGGTTGCTCCACAGGGCGGCCATGGCGGGGCGGGAATAACGGGGAATCATGGGCTCTCACCGCTGCCGGCGGTTTCTTGGGGGCTGCCCGCCCCGGCAAGCCGGCGGCGCAGTTCATCGCCGGCGGCGGCCACCTGGGCCGCCATCTGCTCCCGGTGGGCCGCCAGGCGGGGCACCAGTTCCGGGTAGCGCAGGGCCAGGATGCGGGCCGCCAGGAAGGCGGCGTTGGCGCCCCCGTCGATGGCTACCGTGGCCACGGGCACGCCGCTGGGCATCTGCACCGTGGTCAGGAGGGCGTCCAGGCCGTCGGTGGCCCAGGCTTTCACGGGCACGCCGATCACCGGCAGGTGGGTGTAGGCGGCGATGACGCCGGCCAGGTGGGCGGAGCCCCCCGCCAAGGCGATGATGACGGCTATGCCCCGTTCATGGGCTGTACGGGCGAATTGGGCTACGGTGTCGGGGGTGCGGTGGGCGGAAGCGACGGTGACTTCGTAGGGAATGGCCAGTTGGTCTAGTGTAGTGGTGACCTTGGCGACCACCGGGGCATCGGAGGCACTGCCGGCCAGTACGGCCACCAGAGGCCCGGGGAGGCCGTCGCCCTGGGCGGGTGTCACGGTACCACCTCCGGTAATGTTCGCGCTTTTCCCTGGAATGTCTGTACCGACATCATGCCACATGGGCTATGGCCGGGCAACGGGCAAACGAAAACGGTCGGATCCCCGGACAATGTTCGTATTTTTCTCCGGCTCCGGGGGCTAGTCCAGGGTGACGAGCCCCTTGCGGATGGCGTACTTGGTCAACTGCACCGCATCGTGGAGCTGCAGCTTCTCCATGATGTTGGCCCGGTGGGCCTGCACCGTCTTGATGCTGATGAACAGGCGGTCGGCGATCTGCTGGTTGGTGAGGCCGTCGGCCACCAGCTTCAGCACTTCGATCTCCCGCTCCGTCAGGCCGTCGTAATCTTCCCGCTTCTCCCCGGCGCCCCGGCCGTGGAAGGCCATCCGGGCCACCTCGGGGTGGAGAATGGTGTGGCCCTGATGGACGGCCCGCAGGGCGGTCTTCAACTCCGAGGCCGCCGACCGCTTCAACACGTAGCCCGCCGCGCCGGCCTGCATCAGCGGTGCCACGTATTCCTCGTCATCGTGCATGCTCAGGATGAGCACCTTGGTCTCGGGGAAGTCCTTGCGGATCTTGCGGGTGGCCTCGATGCCGTTCATGCGGGGCATGCCGATGTCCATCAGCACCACGTCGGGCCGCAGTTCGGCCACCATGGCCACGGCCTCTTCCCCGTCGGCGGCTTCGCCCACCACTTCCACATCGTCCTCCCGCTCCAGCAGGGAGCGGATCCCCTGGCGCAATATGCTGTGGTCGTCCACCAGCAGCACCCTGATGCGCTCTTCAGCCATCTGCACCCCTCCCCTCATAGGTTGGCCACGGTGCGGGGAATCACCACCTTGACGGTGGTGCCCCGGCCGCGGATGGATGCTACCGTCAGGCGGCCGCCCACCAGTTCGGCCCTTTCCCGCATGCCGAAGAGCCCCATGCCCCGCCCGTTGGCGTCGGCCTTCTCCAGCTCCAGCAAGGAGAAGCCGACACCGTCGTCGGTGATTTCCGCCGTCAGGGACTCTTCCGTCTCCCGCATGGTCACCGTCACGCTGCGGGCCCGGGCGTGCTTCTGCACATTGGTCAGGGCTTCTTGCACGATGCGGAACAAGGCCGTTTCCACTTCGTCGGGCAGCCGGCCCTGGAAGCCTTCTACGTCCATCTCCACGTGGATGCCCAAGGGGTCCAATTTATGTTTAACATACCAGCGCAAGGCGGGGACGAGGCCCAGATCGTCCAGGATGGTGGGGCGCATGTCGAAGGTGATGCGCCGGGTTTCCGTCAGGGCGTCGGCGGCCATGTCCCGGATGCGGCCGATCTCCTCCGCCAGTTGGGCGTGGTTGGGGGAGCCGGCCAGGGAGTCCTTGATCAGGTCCAGCCGGATGACCAGGTTGGTCAAGGCCTGGCTCGTCTCGTCGTGGAGTTCCCGGGCGAAGCGCTTCCGCTCGTCCTCCAGGGCCCGCAGGATCTGGGAGGCCACGCTGCGCTGGTGCCGGGCCAGTTCGTCCAGCATCTGGTTCAAGGTGGCGGCCAGTTCCGCCACATCGGGGTCGCCGCTGATCTCCGGCGCCCGCTTTTCCCGGTCACCGCGGCGGATTTCCTCCATGGTTTCCCGCAGCAGGAACAAGGGGTGGAAGGCCACCCGCATCAGCAGGTAGTTGATGAGGAGACTGGCGCTGATGGCCGCGGCCAGGATGACGGTGGAGCCGGTGTAGGCGCCGGCCAGATCGGGCGCCGGCTCCCGAACGATGACCCAGGCCGATGCCAGGGCGGTGCCGGCGATCAAGGCCACGTTGGCCACCAACACCTTGTAGAAGATGGGTACCTGGGCATTCAGCCGGCGGATTACGTCGGCCACTGCCTGCAACACTGGCGGTCCTCCGTTTCATTCCCATTCGATGGTGCCGGGGGGCTTGGCGGTAATATCATAGGCCACCCGGGTGATGCCGGGCACTTCCCGCAGGATGCGGTCCGACAGCCGGGCCAGCAGGTCGTGGGGCAGGCGGGCCCACCCGGCGGTGACGGCATCCTGGCCGGTTACGGCCCGCAGCACCAGGGCCTCGCCGTACACCCGGCGGCCGTCGTCGGTGCCCACGGCCCGGGCGCCCGTCAAGACGGCGAAATACTGCCAGATGTCCCGGTCCAGCCCCGCCTGCCGGATCTCCTCCCGGAGGATGGCATCGGCCCGGCGCAGGACGGCCAGGCGCTGCGGCGTTACCTCTCCCAGCACCCGGATGGCCAGCCCGGGGCCGGGGAAGGGCTGGCGCCAGATGAGTTCCGGCGGCAGCCCCAGGGCGACGCCCACATCCCGCACCTCGTCCTTGAACAAATAGCGCAGGGGCTCCAGCAGGTCCAATTCCATCCGCTCGGGCAGCCCCACGTTGTGGTGGGTCTTGAGGGCTTTCCCCGACAGGAGCCCGCTTTCCAAGACATCGGTGTAGAGGGTGCCCTGGAGAAGGAAATCCATGTGGCCCAGGCGCCGGGCCTCCTCTTCGAAGACGGCGATGAATTCAGCCCCGATGCGGCGCCGCTTTTCTTCGGGGTCGGCCACCCCGGCCAGGGCCGCCAGGAACCGCTCCCCCGCATCCACCGTGACTACGTTCCAGCCGAAGCTGCTGAAGGATTGGGGCACTTCCCGGGCCTCGCCCTCCCGCAGGAGGCCGTGGTCCACGAACAGGCACACCAGGCGCCGGCCGATGGCCCGGTGGACCAATGCCGCCGCCACCATGGAGTCCACGCCCCCGCTGAGGCCGGCCACCACGGTGCCGTCGCCCACCTTGTCCCGAATGGCCTGCACCGCCTGGTCCACCTGGGCCGCCGGCGACCAGCCGCCCCGACAGCCGCACTCCCGGAACAAGAAATCCCGCAGCCGGTCTTCGGCCACGGGCTCGCTGCCGGCCGCCAGGACGGGCAGTTCCGCCAATCCCGAAGCAGGGTCCTGATGGGTCGTCAACACCACGCCCCGCACCGCGGGCAGATCCCAGCCCTTGGGCGCGGTGCCGGGGGGCTGCAGTTCACAGTAAACGCCCAAGCTGCGAATTTGCCGCACCAGGCGGTGGCCCGCGCCGGTGCCGCCATCCACCACGATGATGGCTTCGTCCCGGGAACGGAACATGCTACGCTCCCCCGCCGTCGTCGTCCCGGCCGGCGGCGCCCGTGGCCGATTCCTTCAGCACCGCCACATGGGGCAGGTTGCGGAAGTGCTCGTCCCAGTCCAGACCGTACCCCACCACGAAGGCGTCGGGGATGGTGAAGCCCCGGTAGTGGACGGGGGCCTCCACCTCCCGCCGGTCGATCTTGTCCAGGAGCACGCACACCCGCAGGCTGCGGGGGCCCCGGCTCAAGAGATGGTCGTACAAGTAGCGCAAGGTGAGCCCGGTGTCGATGATGTCCTCCACGATGAGGACGTGGCGGCCGGCGATGGACAGGTCCAGGTCTTTCAAAATGCGCACCACGCCCGAGTGGCGGGTGGCGGCGCCGTAGCTGGACACGGCCATGAAGTCGAAGGTGACGGGCACCGTTATGGACCGGGCCAGGTCGGCCAGGAAGATGACGGCGCCCTTCAAGATGCCGACGCAGATGAGTTCGTTGCCCACGCTCAGGCCGGCATAGTCTTGGGAAATGGTCTCCGCCAGTTCCTTGACCCTGGCGGCGATGACCTCTTCCGACAGGAGAACGTGATCGATGTAATCGCCAGTCAAAGGAAGCATCCCTCCCAGCCCCCGGGGGCCGCGGGGGCATGATCCCGGGGCCCGCCGGACCGTGCCGGAATCTTCGTGGATACTATACACCATAAGGAATGACAAAGCCCCCGGCAGTCCCCCAAGGGGACCGCCGGGGGCCGGCGTAATGGGCCTCTTCCGATGCCGGGACGGCAGGATGCTTAGAAGTCCATGCCGCCCATGTCACCCATGCCGGGCGCCTTGTCCTTGTCTTCCTTCTCAGGCAGGTCGGCCACCAGGGACTCGGTGGTCAACACCATGGCCGCCACCGACGCCGCGTTCTGGAGGGCGGAGCGGCTCACCTTGGTGGGGTCGACGATGCCCTTTTCGAACATATCCACGTACTCGCCCGACACGGCGTCGAAGCCCTGGGTCAGGGGGAGGCTCTTGACCTTCTCCACCACTACGGAGCCTTCCTGGCCGGCGTTGTTGGCGATCTGCCGCACCGGCTCCTCCAAGGCCCGGCGCAGGATCTCCACACCGGTAGCCTCGTCGGGGTGGTCCACCTGGACCTTGTCGAGGGCGGCCGCAGCCCGCAGGTAGCTGACGCCGCCGCCGGGGACGATGCCTTCCTCCACGGCGGCCCGGGTGGCGTTGAGGGCGTCTTCGATGCGGTACTTCTTCTCCTTCAGCTCCACCTCGGTGGCGGCGCCCACCTTGATGACGGCCACGCCGCCGGCCAGCTTGGCCAGGCGCTCCTGCAGCTTCTCCCGGTCGAAGTCGGAGGTGGTTTCGTCAATCTGGCGCTTGATGACGTTGATCCGGGCCTTGATCTGGTCGCTGCTGCCGCGGCCCTCCACGATGGTGGTGTCGTCCTTGGTCACCACCACCTTCTGGGCCTGGCCGAACATATCGGCGCTGACGTTTTCAAGCTTGATGCCCAGATCCTCGCTGACCACCTGGCCGCCGGTCAAAATGGCGATGTCCTCCAGCATGGCCTTCCGCCGGTCGCCGAAGCCGGGCGCCTTGACGGCGGCTACCTGGAGGGTGCCCCGCAGCTTGTTCAGCACCAAGGTGGCCAGGGCCTCGCCGTCCACATCCTCGGCGATGATCAGCAGGGGCTTGCCCCGTTCAACGACCTTCTGCAGCAGGGGGAGCAGGTCGTTGACGGCGGAAATCTTCCGGTCGGTGATGAGGATGAAGGGCTCCTCCAGCACGGCTTCCATGGTGTCGGCGTCGGTGACGAAATAGGGGGACAGGTAGCCCCGGTCAAACTGCATGCCCTCGACCACGTCGACTACCGTATCGAGGGTCTTGGATTCCTCGATGGTGACGACGCCGTCCTTGCCCACCTTCTCCATGGCGTCGGCAATCATCTCGCCGATGTCGGGGTCGTTGGCCGAGATGGAGGCTACGTGGGCAATGGCGCCGCGCCCCTCCACGGTCTTGGCCAGGCGGCCCATCTCCTCCACGGCCACCCGCACGCCCTTTTCCATGCCCCGCTTCAGGGCCATGGGGTTGGCGCCGGCGGCTACGTTCTTTAGGCCCTCCCGCACCATGGCCTGGGCCAGGACGATGGCGGAGGTGGTGCCGTCGCCGGCCACGTCGTTGGTCTTGGTGGCCACTTCGGTGAGGAGCTTGGCGCCCATGTTCTCATAAGGATCCTGGAGTTCGATGTCGCGGGCGATGGTTACCCCGTCGTTGGTGATGGTGGGCGGGCCGAACTTCTTCTCCAGCACTACGTTGCGGCCCTTGGGGCCCAAGGTGACCTTGACGGTGTTGGCCACCTGGTTGATGCCCCGCTCCAAGGCCCGGCGGGCCCGTTCGTCAAAGGCAATGGACTTGGCCATAAATCCTACCTCCTGGTTGCCGCCGCGCCCCTTTCAGGGAAGGGGGCGGCTGATTCCCATCAAACCGGCCGGAAACTAGGGCCGGGGCTCACTTTTCGACGACGGCCAGAATGTCCCGCTCGCTCAAGATCAGGTACTCTTTGTCGTCGATCTTGATTTCGGTGCCGGCGTACTTGGAGTAGATGACCGTGTCGCCGACGGACACTTCCGGCTCCACCTTCTGGCCGTTCTCCAGCAGGCGGCCGGAGCCGACGGCTACAACGCGGCCCTCCTGGGGCTTTTCCTTGGCGGTGTCGGGCAGCACGATGCCGCCCACGGTCTTCTCCCCCTCTTCGATCACCTCGATAACTACCCGATCACCGAGGGGGCGAACCTTGAGGGCCGTGCCTTCCGTGACGGCCATGGGCATTCCCTCCTTGTTGGGGATGAGATTGTTCCTAGGGATTGTTAGCACTCGACCCTGGTGAGTGCTAGGTTCGATGCCAGTACATATCATAAGGAGCCGCCTGGGTGGCGTCAAGAGTTTTCCAGCCCCGGCGCCCCCGCCTACAAAAGCCTTATCTGAGCCTCCGTCCGGTGCTCCTGGAGCCGGGACAGGGCCGCCCGCAGCACCGGCGCCGTGATGTGGACGGCGGCGGCGATGTCGTTGGGGGCCTCGGGCAAGTTGACCACCAAGGTGCGCCCCCGCAGGCCGGCCTGGGCGCGGCTGAGGAGGAACTCGGGCCGGGCGGCGCCCAGCTGGGCCCGCATGGCCTCGGCGATGCCGGGCACCAGGCGGTGGATGACCAGCATGGTTCCTTCGGGCGCCACGTCTTCCCGGTGGAAGCCGGTGCCGCCTACGGTGAAGACCAAGGGGAAGCGGTAGTGATCGGCAAAGCGGGCGATGTTCTCCGCCACCGCTTCGGGGTCGGGCTTGACGCCGGTGTACTCCCGCACCCTCAGCCCCAAGGGGGCCAAGGCCGCCGCCAGGGCTTCGACGCAGGCGGCCTCACCGTATTGGACAATCTGCCTGGTCCGCAGAATTACTACACCCACGTCGCCGGCATGCAGGTCGTCGGTTGACAGGCTCATGAGCGGTGACCTCCCGCGGGGTCAGGGTGTCCGAGGACCCGGCAGATGCACCATGCCCCATGGGACACTGCACCCCCACATGGTATTAGTGGGCCGGGCGGCCCTGCCTATATACACAGTACCCCCTAAAGAGTACCCCAAGGTTTACCTGTCTGTCCGGGGATCCAGGGCGTCCCGCAGCCCATCCCCCACAAAATTGATGGCCAGCACCGTTATGAAGATGAACAAGCCGGGGAAAAAGGTGTACCAAAAGTTGTTGAGCACCATGTACTCCTTGCCGTCCCGCAGCAGCTGCCCCCAACTGGCGGTGCCCGGCACGCCCAGGCCCAGGTAGCTCAAGGCCGACTCCCCCAGGATGGCGCTGCCCACGGTCAAGGTGGCGTAGACGACGATGGGGCCCGTCAAGTTGGGCAGCAGGTGGCGCAGGATGATGCGGCCCGTGGGGACGCCCACGGCCACCGCCCCTTCCACGAATTCCTGCCGGCGCAGGGCCAGCACCTCGGCCCGGGCGATCCGGGCCATGCCGGGCCAGGAAATCAAGGCCAGCACCCACACCAGCACCCAGAAGCCGGGCTCGAACAGCACCACCATGGCCAGGGCCAGGAACATGAAGGGGAAGGTGAGCATCACGTCGGTGAAGCGCATCAACAGGCCGTCCAGGGGGCCGCCCCAGAAGCCGGCCACGGTGCCCACCACCACCCCCACCCCGGTGGCCAGGACGGCCGTCAGCAGGCCGATGGCCAGGGAGATACGGGAACCGTGCAGCACCCGGCTGAACAAGTCCCGGCCCATCTGGTCGGTGCCCATCCAGTGGGTCCTGCCGGGCCGGGCGTGGCGCGGGCCTACAAAAGGCTCGTCGGGGTCATAGGGCGCCAGCCAGGGCGCCCCCGCCGCCGCCAGCCCCAGCAATATCAGGACTATGAGCCCGGCCACCGCGGCCCGGTTGCGCCGGAAGCGGGTTCTAGTCATAGCGGATCCGGGGGTCCAGCAGGGCGTAGGCGATGTCCGCCGCCAGATTGCACAGCAGGGTCAGCAGGG
>Ga0079224_100000257_pt1 | contig 47648 bp, 44 predicted proteins | sample Stecom2015_FD_80414 | JGI IMG/M metagenome (GOLD analysis project Ga0079224, IMG submission 80414) | Agricultural soil microbial communities from Utah to study Nitrogen management - Steer compost 2015 | ecosystem: Environmental > Terrestrial > Soil > Agricultural land | place: USA: Utah... | reverse complement strand
CCCTTGAGGAAGCTGTCGGCGACCTGCTGCAGCTGCGGCGGCAGCGGCAGTCCCTGCGCGAGGTGCTGCTGGATCCGCACCTGGTCGGCGAAGGACAGCTGGTTGGCGATCGGCATGTTCATGCGTGGCTTCCCTGACTGGACGCCGCGAACTTAGCGCGCCGCCCGCCATCGGGCAGCTCGGACTGACCCTAGGGCAGCATCTCCAGCCATCCCGAAACCAGCTCCAGCACGACTTCCGGCCGTTCCTTGTGCGGGAAGTGCGCCACGCCGGGCAGCAGCCGCATCGTTCCGGGTCCCTGCGGCAATCGGGTAATCCGCTCCGGGTGGCGCACGCTGCCGTACTCGTCCTCCGTGCCGTGGATCGCCAGGACGGGGCATCGCACCCGTTGCAGCGTGTCGTCCAGCGTCCAGCCCGCGAAGCCGGGGTCCAGCCAGGTATCGGTCCAGGCATCCAGCACCCAGCCGGCCTTGTCGCCGTGGTACTTCGCCAGGCGGGCCAGCTGCTCCGGCGGCCGGAACAGCGCACTCACCCGCGCGACGCCCTCCAGCGTCAGCGCCTCGGTGAAGGCCTGGGCCGATACGCTCACTACCGCCCGGCACTCCCCTGGCCAGGCGGCCGCGCAGGCGAGCGCGATCCCGCCGCCGATGCTGTGGCCAAAGGCGACGAAAGGCCCGATCGCAAGCGCCTCGCGGACGTGCCGGAACCCCGTGCGCGCCTCGTCCCCGATGAAGTCGAGCCGGAGCCGCGAGGGGTGCGGGTCGGAGCGCCCATGGCCGAGCCGGTCGTAGGCGACGACCTCGCGGCCGGTGGCCGCGGCCAGCCTCTCCGGGAACCCGCGCCACTGCGCGACGCTGCCGAGCGAGTCGTGGAACAGCACGATCGGCGGGCCGGAGGCACCCGGCGGCTGCCAGCGGGTGGCGAACAGGGCGCCCGCGGGCGTGTCGACCCGGAGGTCACGGGAGTGGATCGGTGGCATCGGGCCACGATAGCCGCGACCGCCCGGGAAGGGCACACCCGGGCCGGCTGGGCGGGCTTATGCTCAGCCGTATGCAGCTCCACCGGACCACCACGATGACTGACCAGGCCCTTCCCAGCCATGTGCAGGGCGACACCTCCCAACCGCTGCTGCACGAAACCGTCGGTGCCCTGCTGGCGCGCGTCGCGGCCACCTGGCCGGAGCGCGAGGCGCTGGTGGTCCCGTTCCAGGGCGTGCGCTGGAGCTGGCGCGAGTTCGACGAGCGCGTCAGCCGACTGGCCGCGGGCCTGCTGGCACTGGGACTGGAACCCGGCGAGCGCATCGGCATCTGGTCGCTCAACCGCAGCGAATGGGTCCTGATGCAGTTCGCCACCGCCCGCGCCGGACTGGTGATGGTCAACATCAACCCGGCCTACCGCACCCACGAACTCGAGCACGCGCTGGCGCTGGTGGACTGCCGCGCGCTGGTGATGCCGCCGGCATTCAAGACCTCGGACTACGTCGGCCTGCTGCGCGGGGTCGTGCCCGAGCTTGATGCGGCCTCCCCCGGCCAGCTGCAGGCCAGGCGACTGCCGGCGCTGCGCCACGTGCTGCTGCTGGGGCAGGGCGACGAGGTACCCGGGACCTGGCGCTTCGACACCATCGCTGATTGCCGGGACCCGCGGGCGCATGCACGCCTCGAGGCGCTGCAGGCGGATCCACACGACCCCGTCAACATCCAGTTCACCTCGGGCACCACCGGCGCACCCAAGGGCGCCACGTTGACGCACCACAACATCGTCAACAACGGCTTTTTCATCGGCGAACGCCTGCGCTTCACCGAGCAGGACCGCCTGTGCATCCCGGTGCCGTTCTACCACACGTTCGGCATGGTGCTGGCCAACCTCGCCGCGGTCACCCACGGCACCTGCATGGTGCTGCCTGGCGAAGGCTTCGACGCGGAAACCACCTTGCGGACCGTGCAGGACGAGCGCTGCACCGCACTGCATGGCGTGCCGACCATGTTCATTGCAATGCTCTCGCACCCGCGTTTTGCGGAGTACGACCTGTCGCCCCTGCGCACCGGGATCATGGCCGGCTCCAACTGCCCGATCGAGGTGATGCGCCAGGTCATGAAGCGCATGCACATGGCGGACGTGACGATCTGCTACGGGATGACCGAGACCAGCCCGGTCAGTTTCCAGACCACCGCTGAGGACCCGGTCGAGCGCCGGGTCGATTCGGTCGGCCGCATCCACCCGCACGTGGAGGTGCGTATCGTCGACGGCGAGGGCAACACCGTCCCGCGGGGAGAGGTCGGCGAACTGCACACCCGTGGCTACTCGGTGATGCGCGGGTACTGGAACGACGAGGCCCGCACCGCGGAGGCGGTGGATGCCGAGGGCTGGATGCACACCGGGGATCTCGCCACGATCGACGCCGACGGCTACTGCCGCATCGTCGGCCGGCTGAAGGACATGCTGATCCGAGGCGGCGAGAACATCTACCCGCGGGAGATCGAGGAATTCCTGTACGGGCACCCCGGCATCGTCGACGTGCAGGTGTTCGGGGTGCCGGACCCGGAGTACGGCGAGGAGGTCTGCGCGTGGATCCGGCTGGCGGAGGGGGCCGGCACCACGGCCGAAGACATCCGCGAGTACTGCCGCGGGCAGATCGCGCACTTCAAGATCCCGCGGTACATCGAGTTCGTGGGCGAGTACCCGATGACCGTGTCGGGGAAGGTCCAGAAGAATGTGATGAGGGAGGAGATGGTGCGGAAGTTGGGCGCGGGGGAGCAGCCGGTGGCCTGGTCCGATCCGGGCTAGGGCATCCCATAGCTACTCCGGCTGGAGTACATGTGCTCACATGGGCCGGATCACTTCGGGGCACTCAGGGGACAGGCGATGAACCTGCTGCACGTGGGCAGTACCGGTCTGGTGGGCCGCCATCTGCTGGAACAGGCACTGGCCGACCCGCGCGTGCGCTCCGTCGTCGCGCCGGTGCGCCGGCCGATGCCGCAACGCCACCGCAAGCTGCTCGCGCCCGTGGTCGAATTCGACGCGCTGCCCGCCGATGCGCCCTGGTGGCGGGCCGACGCGGTGGTCTGCACGCTGGGCACGACCATGCAGCGCGCCGGCTCGAAGGACAACTTCCGCCTGGTCGACCACGATTATCCGCTGGAGGTTGCGCAGCTGGCGCGCAGGCATGGCACCGGGGTGTTCGTGCTCAACTCGGCGATCGGCGCCGACCCGCGCTCGGCGATCTTCTACAACCGGGTCAAGGGCGAGCTGGAGCGCGAGCTGGAAGCGCTCGGCTTCGGGTCGCTGACCTTCGTGCGGCCGGGCCTGATCGGCGGCCAGCGCGAGGTCGTACGCCCAGGCGAGGAGTGGGCGGGCCGGCTGCTGCGTACGCTGGGACCGCTCGTCCCGCGCCGCTGGCGGATCAACCCCGCGGAAAAGATCGCCGCGCGCATGCTGCGGGCGGCGCTGGAGGCCCGTCCTGGCGTGCACGTGGTGCCCTCGAAGGAGCTGTCGTGACCGCGGTGCGGCTGCGCGCGCTGGAGGCGGACATCACCACCCTGCGGGTGGATGCGGTCGTCAATGCCGCCAATCCGGCGCTGGCGGGCGGGGGTGGCGTGGACGGAGCGATCCATCGTGCCGCCGGGCCGGAACTGGTGCGCGCCAGCCGGGCCCTGGGGCCGATCAGTCCGGGGCAGGCGGTACTGACGCCGGCCTTCGCGCTGCCGGCGCGGTTCGTGATCCATGCGGTCGGCCCGGTGTGGCACGGAGGCACGGCAGGCGAGCCGGAGGTGCTCGCCTCGTGTTACCGGCGCAGCCTGGAACTGGCGATGGAGGCCGGCTGCAGCTCGATCGCATTTCCGTCCATCAGCACCGGGGTCTACGGCTACCCGAAGCAGGACGCAGCGCAGGTCGCGGTGGAGACGGTGCGGGCCGTCGCCGCGGATCCGCTGGAGGAGGTGCTGTTCTGCTGTTTCTCCAGCCCCGACCTTGCCATCTACCGACAGCTGCTGGAAGGCTGAGCCGGCAAGCTGGCGTTCCCGTTCAGCTTGCTATGCTGGCGCGCTTCCGAGGAGTCCACATGAGCCGCTGCCGCTCGCGGCGGGTGCGTGCCTGATGTCCGCATCGCCCGCTGCCATTACCAGCCCCACGATCCCGACCCGCCGCCTGGTGCTGCTGCTGGCGGGCCTGTCGATGTTCGGCCCGTTCACCATCGACACCATCTTCCCGGCGTTCCCGGCGATGGGCGCCGAGCTGGGCGCCGACAAGCTCGCGATGCAGCAGACCATCAGCTTCTACCTGGTGGCCTACGCGCTGATGAGCATCGTGCACGGCCCGCTGTCGGATGCGCTGGGGCGCCGGCGGGTGATCCTGGGTGGGCTGGTCGTGTTCATCGCCGCATCGGTCGGCTGCGCGCTGTCGGACGACCTGGGGACGCTGCTGGTGTTCCGGGTGCTGCAGGGACTGAGCGCCGGCGCCGGCCTGATCGTGGGCCGTGCCGTGATCCGGGACGTGCTCGAGGGCGCCGCGGCGCAGCGCCTGATGAGCCAGGTCTCGATGATCTTCGGCGTGGCCCCGGCGGTCGCGCCGATCATCGGCGGCTGGCTGATCGGCTGGAGCCACTGGACGTCGATCTTCTGGTTCCTGGTCGCGTTCTCGGCCGTGCTGCTCCTGGCCACCTGGCGTGGGTTGCCGGAGACTCTGCCGGTCGCGGAACGTTCGACCCTGTCGCCCGGGATGTTGTGGACCGACTACCGGATGATCGCGTTCAATCCGCACTTCCAGCGCCTCGCGGCCGCCGCGGCGTTCAACTTCGGCGCGCTGTTCCTGTTCATCGCCTCGGCGCCGGCCTTCGTGCTGGACCTGCTCCAGTTCCGCGGCCAGCCGCTGGACGAGCAGGATTTCACCTGGTTCTTCGTGCCGATGATCGGCGGGATGATGCTGGGAGCGTGGCTGTCGGGCCGCATGGCGGGGCGGGTCGACCCGTTCCGGCAGGTGGCGCTGGGTTTCGCCGTGTCGGCGGTCGCGATGGCGCTCGGGCTTGGCTACAACCTGCTGGTCGGCGCGCCCCAGGTGCCATGGGCGGTCATGCCGGTGGCGATGAACTCCTTCGGCATCGCGCTGGTGTTCCCGATCATCACCTTGATGATCCTGGATCGGTTCCCGCGCCATCGTGGCGCGGCCTCGTCAATGCAGGCCTTCACCACGCTGGTGCTGAACTCGGTCCTGGCCGGCGTCGTCTCGCCGCTGCTGAGCCACAGCGGGCTGTGGCTTACCGTCGCCGCCGCCAGCCTGATGGTGCTGGGGTGGGGGTTCTGGATGTGGCACGTGAGGGTGCTGCGGCGCGGCGGGTGACCGCGCGTCGTTCGGGGGCCGGCGCAAGACGGGGTTCGCCCTTTGCGCCCTACGCTTCCGGGTAGGGCGCAATGGCCGCACGCGGGCGGCGTATCGCGCCGACCCGTGGCAAACCGTCACCAGCCGCAGGCTTTCCCCTCGTTCTGCTCCTTCAGCCACGTGTCCAGCGGGGCGAAGTACTCCAGTACCGCGGAGGCATCCATCTTCTCCCCGCCGGTCAGTTCGGCCAGGGTCTGCTGCCACGGCTGGCTGGCGCCGCGCGAGAGCATCGCCTGCAGTTTCTCGCCGGCCGCCTTGTTGCCGTAGAAGCTGCATTCGTGCAGCGGACCGTCGAAGCCGGCGGCGTCGCACAGCGACTTGTAGAACTGGAACTGCAGGATGTGGGCCAGGAAATAGCGGGTGTACGGGGTGTTGCCCGGCACGTGGTACTTGGCGCCCGGGTCGAAGAACTCCTCGCCGCGCGGCTCGACCGGCGCCACGCCCTGGTAGCGGGCCTTGAGGTCCCACCAGGCCTGGTTGTAGTTGTCCGGGGTGATCGAACCGTCGAACACGCCCCAGCGCCAGCGGTCGATCATCAGCCCGAACGGAAGGAACGCGACCTTGGCCAGGGCCATGCGCATCTGCGCATTGATCAGTGCCTCGTCGGTCTGCTCCTGCGCATTGGCCAGGCCGATCGACTCCAGGTATTGCGGGGTCATGGCCAGGACGATGGTGTCGCCGATCGCCTCGTGGAAGCCGTCGTGGGCACCGGTCTGGAACAGCGGCGGAAGGTCGTTGTAGGCCAGGTAGTAATACACGTGGCCCAGCTCGTGGTAGATCGTGGTGAAGTCTTCCTCGTTGGGCTTGATGCACATCTTGGTGCGCACGTCGCCCTTCATGTCGATGTCCCAGGCGCTGGCGTGGCAGACCACGTCCCGGTCCCTCGGCTTGATGAACTGGGTGTTCTGCCAGTAGCTGTCAGGCAGCTTGGGCATTCCGAGCGAGGTGTAGAAGTCCTCGGCGCGCTTGGTCATCTGCCGGGCCGAGGCGTCGCGCGCCTCCTGCTCCAGGTCGGCCAGCGCGGCCGGGCTCCGGGGGCCGGAGGCCTGCGCGATCTTCTGCGCGTGGATCTGCTGGTAGCGCGCCTCCAGCGCACCGGTGATGTCGAGGCTGCCGGCATCGGGGTAGGGCGCCAGCAGGTCCCACAGGTTGCTCCAGTCCTGCTGCCACATGTTGCCCATCAGGTGCGCCGGCAGCAGGCCGCCCTCGACATGTCCGCGGTCCGGGCCGTACTCGGCGTCCAGGCGCGTGCCGGCATAGCAATGCAGTTGCTCGTAGAGCGGCCGGACCTGGGTCCACAGCCGGTCGGTCTCGGCCGACAGTTCCGCCGGGCTCATGTCATAGGAAGAACGCCACATCTCGCCGGCGTCGGCAAAGCCGAGTTCGTCGGCGCCGGCGTTCACCAGCTCGACGAAGCGCGCGTAATCCTCGCGCATGGGCTGGGAAATGGAGTGCCAGCCTCGCCAGGCGTCCAGCTGCGCCTCGTAGTCGCGGTTGTTGCGCAACACGTCTTCCAGCTCACCGAGCTGGCGGCACTGGCGCGCGCTGCCCTCGCCCTTGCAGTACTCGCCGGCGCCGTACATGCCTTCCATCCGGGTGGCGATGCGGGTCAGCTCGGCCAGCTGGGCCGGGTCGGAGGGCGCCGGCATCGAGGTCCCCAGCCGCAGCAGCTGGATGGCACGGGCGGTCTCCGGGCTCATCTCCTGTCCCTCGAAGCGGCGTGATTCCTCGATCCACTCGTTGAGCCGGGTGAGGTAGCGCTCGTTGGCCTTGGCCGCCAGCAGCTGGGTGTCGTCGCTGATGTAGGTCGACGAGAGCCACTGCGGCGTGGTGAGCTCGGGGTACATCGCCATGATCTCGGCGTTGACGCGGGCGATGAACTGATCGGCCGTTTCCTCGCTGCTGGCCGTGCGTTCGCCACCGGTACGGGCCTGCCCGTCGGTACCGGGCGAAGGCGAGCGGTCGCAGGCAGTCAGGGCAATGCACGCGGCGATGGCGAGCACGAGCAGGCGGTTGCGTGGCTTCACGACGGTCCTCCGGTGGCGCCCGGGCGGGCGCTGACGACCGGCAGGCTAGTGGGCCGGCAGGGCGGCGCGCAAGTGCGGGTCAGGCTGCCCTTTGCGCCGGCGGTACCAGCCGGCGCCGGTCGTCGACCAGGCCCCGGGCCTGCAGCCACGCCCAGGCTTCGGCGGCATCGTGCTCGAAGTACGCGGCCGCCGAGCCAAGGCGGAAGGTGTATCCCCAGGCGTCCATGTCGGCCAGCACGCGCTCCCGGCCCACGCCAGGCAGCTCGTCGCCAAGGAGCGCCTGCAGCACGCAGACCGCGTCCTCCTCTTCGACTGAATCGGTGGCATCGGTGTGCACCGCGGCACGGCGCTCCGGAGGCAGCACGATCAGGTGGCAGGCTTCGTGCAGCAGCGAGTGCAGCGGAGTGTCGTCCCGCGCATACACGCGATGGCCGATCAGGCCGGCCTCGCACTCGCCCCAGTAGCTGCCGGGGATCGGTTCGCCTGCGGGCACGTGCACCAGCTCCAGGCCGTAGCGGCGGAGCAGGGCGGCGGGGGACTGTAGGCCGATGTCGGAGAGCAGGAGCATGGACGTGCAGGGACGTTCCGGCTGCCCGGAACGCCCATCGATGCCCGCGGGTGCGGGCATGTGCGTTCCCTCAGGCTGCGGGGGCGCCGTTCTCGGGAAGGGAAACCGAGATGTCCAGCACCTTGTTGTCCCCGTCGCCCACCAGGTCGACCTTGACCGCCTCGGCGTCGACGCTCACGTACTTGCGGATGACCTCCAGCAGCTCGCGCTGGAGCATCGGCAGGTAGTCCGGCCCGCCGCGGGTGGCGCGCTCGTGGGTAACGATGATCCGCAAGCGGTCCTTGGCGACCGAAGCGGTCTGTTTCCTGGCGAGCAGGAAGTCGAACATTCCCATGCTCAGCCTCCGAAAATCTTGCTGAAGAAGCCCTTCTTGCCGGGTTGGACAAAGCGCATCGGGCGGGTATCACCGAGCAGGCGCGCGGCGGCGTCGTCATAGGCCTGTGCGGCGTCGGTCTCGCTGTCGAGGATCACCGGCTCGCCCTTGTTGGAGGCATTGAGCACGTCGGTGGACTCGGGGATCACCCCGATGGTGCTGATGCCGAGGATCTCCTCGACGTCGCCAACGCTGAGCATCTCGCCGGTTTCGACGCGGCGCGGGCTGTAGCGGGTCAGCAGCAGGTGTTCCTTGACCCGTTCGCCCTGTTCCGCCTTGCGGGTCTTGCTCGCAAGCAGCCCCAGGATGCGATCGGAGTCGCGCACCGAGGAGACCTCGGGGTTGACCACCACCACCGCCTGGTCGGCGTGGTACATGGCCAGGAAGGCGCCCTTTTCGATGCCGGCGGGGGAGTCGGCGATGATGTAGTCGAAGCCGTCCTGCTCCAGCTCCTTGAGGACGCGCTCGACGCCCTCCTGGGTCAGCGCATCCTTGTCCCGGGTCTGGGAGGCGGCAAGGATGTACAGGTTCTCGAAGCGCTTGTCCTTGATCAGGGACTGCTTGAGGCTCGACTCGCCATTGACGACGTTGACGAAGTCGTAAACGACGCGGCGCTCGCACCCCATGATCAGGTCAAGGTTGCGCAGGCCGACGTCGAAGTCGATGACGGCGACCTTGTGGCCGCGACGGGCAAGACCGCAGGCGATCGAGGCGCTGCTGGTGGTCTTGCCCACGCCACCCTTGCCCGAGGTGACTACGATGATTTCGGTCAAGTTCGGTTCCTCCGGAACGGGTTGTGCGCGCGCCAGCGTGGGCGGGGGATCCGACGGACGCGCGTGGAATGGGGATTGTCGTTTGCCGCGGCGTCGCCGCGGGACTGCGACAGGATGCCCGTTTTCGGGCTCACTGTGTGCCCTGCGGCGCAATGTGGAGCTGGCCGTCCTGCAGCCAGACCTGCACCGGCTTGCCGCGCAGCGCCGCCGGCAGGTCTTCCATCACCTTGTAATGCCCGGCGATGGCGACCAGCTCGGCATGGAACTCATTGCAGAAGATCCGTGCCTGCTCGTTGCCCTGGGCGCCGGCCAGTGCGCGGCCCCGCAGCGGCCCGTAGATATGCACCGAGCCATCGGCGATGACCTCGGCGCCGGCGCCGACCCCGGCCAGTACGGTCAGGTCGCGGTTGTCGGCGTAGACCTGCTGGCCCGAACGCACCAGCGGCGCGTGGACCATCCCCGGACCGCCTGCCGCCGGGGTGGGTGCGGCGGCGGGTGCGGGGCGGGTGGCGGGCTCCGGTGCGGCTGGAGCCGGCGGGGGTGACGGGTTGTTCGACGCAGGCGCCGCGGCCGCGGCTCCGGCGTCGCGCTCGTACTGGGCGCGGAACTTGGCCAGCAGCGGCAGCCCCAGCTCGCGCGCCAGCCGGTCGGTCGCGCTGCTGCCATAGGCCAGCGCCACCGGCAGCACGCCGGCGCCACGCAGGGCATCGATCAGCCCGCGGGCGGTGGCGGCGTCGGGAACCTGGGTCAGAGCGCCGAAATCCAGCACCACCGCGGCGCGGTCGAACATGTTGGGTGCGCGGCGCACCCGCGCGGCCATCTCCGCGGCCAGCCGGGCAGTGTCCAGGGTGCGGATGCGCAGGTTGGCAATGCCGACCTGGCCGATCTTCAGTTCACCGGCCTGTTCATAGTCGATTGGAGCGGTGCTCATGCTTCAGTACCGGTCGAGCGTGGTGCTTCGTTGGCGACGGGCAGTTCGCGCGGACGGAGCCATTCCACGCGGGGCAGCCGGTCGCCATAGGTGCGGGCGATCCAGGCATGGCTGTCGAGCGCTTTCATGAGCATCGCCGCACGGCGGCCCGTATCGGGCATCACGTGCTGGCCGATCTCGCGGAAGCCGAAACTGCCGTGGAACAGCAGCACGGGATTGGAGCCGTCCTCCAGGAACACTTCGCAGGCGATCTGCGGGTAGCGTGGCTCCGCATAGCTCTGGACATCGGCATAGAACGCGCGTCCGACGCCGCCGCCGCGACGGCGGCTCGCCACCACCACCCGGTCGATGTAGAAGAACCCGTCGTGGCGCTCGCGGAACCAGCGGAAGTTGCTGGAATCGTGGTCGCTGTCGCTTCCGACCCCGATCAGGAAACCGGCCAGGTTGCCCTCGCGCTCGGCGACCCGGAAATACTCGGCGGTGTCGTAGAAGTGCCGCAGGCGCGCGGCGTCCATGGGAAGGATCGTGGGTCCAGCGGCGTTGTTGAGTGCCAGGACGGAATCCAGCTCGTGCTCACGCACGTCGCGGATGACGATCGACATTCCGGTCTCCAGGGTGGGTGATCCGCACAGGGGCGTCATCGGGGGGATTATCGCACCTGACTTGCACGGCATGCGAGGCGTGAGGTCTGCGGCCGTGGCGCGGAGGGCCCTGTTCAGGCGGCTTTCTCCGGCTCCCCCGCCCGCTGGAATGCCATTAGCATGGCGTGATGATGGGTCCGCTGAACCACACCCGACTGCTGCGCTGGGCCGGCCTCTTCACCTGGGCGATGACCGGCTTCTGGCTGGTCCAGCTGTGGCTGGACCCGGGGGCGGTCGCGGTCCTGCGGGACGCGTCCCACCCGTTCGCGGTGCTGGTCGCGCGCTGGACGGCGCTGTACCTGTCGTTCGGCATCGTCTACTGGTGGATGAGCCGGGATCTGGGCCGCCGGCGCCACGGTGCGCTGGACAATGTGGGCCTGCTGGTCCTGACCGCCTGCGCGATCGGCGTCAGCGTGTTCTCCGGCTCCGGGCTGGGCAGCGTCCTGCTGATGGTGATGGCCGGGCTCCTGCCATGGCTCCTGCCGCTGGCACCCGGCGTGGCGTGGCTGGTGGCCAGCAACCTGGCCGCGATCCCGGTGTTCGTGACGGTGCTGGAGTTCCCGGTGCTGATCGCCGCGGCGCAGTCGCTCCTTTATGCAGGCTTCTCGAGCTTCGTTTTCGTCACCGCGCTGGTGGCGCGCCAGCAGACCGAAGCGCGGGAGGAGCAGCGCCGGCTCAACGCCGAGCTGCGCGCGACCCGACGGCTGCTGGCCGAGAGCGCGCGGGTCAACGAGCGCACCCGGATCTCGCGTGAGCTGCATGACCTGCTCGGCCACCACCTGACCGCGCTCAGCCTGAACCTGGAAGTGGCCGGGCACCTGGTGGAGGGACGGCCCAAGGAGCACGTGCAGCAGGCCCACACCCTGGCGCGGCTGTTGCTGACCGACGTGCGCGAGGCAGTCAGCCATTTGCGCGAGGGCGGTACCATCGACCTGTCGGCGGCGCTGCGGCCGTTGGCGGAGAACGTCCCGGCGCTGGACATCCACATGGATATCCAGTCGCCCCTGACGCTGGACGATCCGGAGCGGGCCCACGTGTTGTTGCGATGCACCCAGGAAATCATCACCAACGTGGTGCGGCACGCCGGGGCCGACAACCTGTGGCTGAGCGCCCGGCTGCAGGACGGGCGGATACTGATGGATGCGCGCGACGACGGCCGGGGCACCGAGCAGCTGCGGGCCGGAAACGGATTGCGGGGCATGCGTGAGCGGCTCGCCCAGGTGGGCGGGACGCTTGCCGTGGAAACAGGGGCACGGGCGGGGTTCCGCCTGCACATCGAGGTTCCGGTATCGGACGCCGTGGCGGCCGCCGGGGAAGGAGCGAGGGGATGAGCGGACCGATACGGGTCATGCTGGTCGACGACCAGACGCTGGTGCGGCAAGGGGTGAGGTCGTTGTTGTCGCTGGCCGAAGGCATCGAGGTGGTGGCCGAGGCAAGCGACGGCAAGCAGGCGGTGGAGACGATCCCGGCCGCGGCGCCGGACGTGGTCCTGATGGACATGCGGATGCCGGTGATGTCCGGGCTGGAGGCGCTGCAGGCGCTGGCACGGGACGGCCGGCTGCCGCCCACCATCATCCTGACCACCTTCGATGACGACCAGCTGGTGCTGGCCGGGCTGAAGGCCGGGGCCAAGGGCTTCCTGCTCAAGGATGTCTCCCTGGAGCAACTGGTCGATGCGATCCAGACGGTCGCCGCGGGCGGTTCGCTGGTCCAGCCTGCGATGAGCCAGCGGCTGCTTTCGGGCCTCGAGCACATGCGCAACCAGTTCGTCAGCCTGGAGCAGCCAGACCCGCTGACCGAACGTGAAACCGAGATCCTGCGGCTGATGGCCGGGGGGTTCTCCAACAAGGAAATCGCCAACTCGCTGGGCGTGGCCGAGGGCACGATCAAGAACCACGTGTCCAACATCCTGTCCAAGCTGGGCGTGCGCGACCGCACCCGGGCAGTCCTGAAGGCCTTCGAGTTGAAGCTGGTTTGAGCCGAAACGCCTTATTCGGCATGCCTCGCCGAGGCTGCGCCGGACCGCGGAACCTTGCTAGCATTGCCCGTCTGCGCCCTCGTCCCATCCTGGGTCCGGCCCTGGAGAACACATGACCCGCATCATTGAATTCTTGATTTCGCTGGCCATCGTCGCCGTGCTTTTCATCGTCGTAGGCTTCCTGTTGCCGTCGCAGCGCCACGTCGAGCACTCCGTCGAGACCAACCGGAACATGTCGATCGTGTTCGACACGATCAGCAGCTTCAACCGTTTCACCGACTGGAACGTGCTGCCGCTGCGCGATCCGAACATGGACATCCGGATCTCCGACCCGGCCTCGGGCGTCGGCGCCCGCCTGGACTACACCTCCGAAGAGGAAGGCCTGGGACAGGGCAGCTGGGAGATCGTCGACGTGGTGCCGGGCAAGAGCGTCAGCTTCGCCATCACCGACGAGGAGCGCGGGCAGAACAAGCGCACCACCTACACGCTGACCCCGACCGGCCGCAACAACCGCAACGTCAGGATCACCCAGACCTATGACGTCGACTACGGCATGAACCTGCTGGGGCGCTACTCGGGCATGTACGTCAGCTCGGGCGTGGGCGAGGCGATGAAGATGAGCCTGCAGCGGCTGGCCAACATGCTCGCTGCGGTGCCCAACTACGACTACAACGAGTTCGAGGTGGCGCCGACCGTGGTCGATCGTCCCGCGGTGAACCTGCTGGTCGTGACCGCCGCGGTCGAGCGCAACAACGACGTCGTGCAGCGCACCATGAAGAACAACCTGCAGTGGATCGAGCGGGTGATGAAGGAGAACAACCTGGTCGCGGACGGCCCGTTGCGCATCATCACCAACGAGTTCGGCGCCGAGAGCTACTCGTTCGACGTCGCCCAGCCGGTACGCAAGGCCGACGGGGCATCCGCGCCCGAAACCGCTGCCGAGGACGGTGCTGACGCGGAGGACGAGGTGGCAGGTGCCGAGGCCGCACCGGCCCCGGCAGGCAAGATCGAGGTCGAGCTGGACGGTCCGGTCGAGCACGTCTTCGTCGAGGCCCACAAGGAGGCCATGGTGCCGTTCACCGGGCACATGGCGACCCTGCCGCGGGTGCGCGACACCCTGCGCGCCTGGGTCCTCACCCAGGGGCACGAGACCACTGGCCGTCCGTACGAGGATTGGATCAAGGGCATCGACGACAGCTTCACCGAGGAAGGCGAGTTCCGGGTCTACTGGAGCATCCGCTGAGGAACCGGCCGACACGGCTGTGATACCTGGCGCGCCGCGGATCTCCGCGGCGCGCTTTTTTGTGTCGCCGTGCCGGTGGCGGCAGAATCGGCCGGAACATGGCGGGAGGCGCTGGCGTGGAAAAGGCGGTCGGGACGAGCACGGCGGGCTGGGGCCGCGGGTTGGCGGCAGCGGGCGCGGTCATGGCCGCGGTGTCGGTGGCGCTGGCGGCCTACGCTTCGCATGCCGGCAGCCCGGAAGCCCGGGAGGCGCTGCAGTCGGCGGCGCTGTTCCTGTTCGGCCACGGCATCGCACTGGCGGCGCTGGCGCGACGCATGCTGCGCCGGCTGGGCATGCTCGCGCTGGCCGCCCTGCTGCTGGGAACGCTCCTGTTCTCGGGCAGCGTGGCCGCGGCCCGGCTGCTTGGCTGGTCCGCGGCCGCCGCACCCTGGGGCGGCATGTTGATGATCGGCGCCTGGCTGGCCTGGGCGATCGATGCCGGGAGGCGCTGAGATGGCCCGCCACTCCCGCGGCTTCGATACCTGCGCCGCGCACGCACACCTGCGCCGCGACCGCCGGCTGGCACGCTGGATGGAGCGCATCGGGCCGATTCCGCCGGATCCGCGCTGGCGACGCGGCTTCGATCCCGTCGACGCCCTTGCACGCGCGATCCTCTACCAGCAGCTCAGCGGCAAGGCAGCCGCGACCATCACCGGGCGGGTCGAGGAGGCGATCGGCAGCCGCCGCCTGCATGCCGATACCCTGGGCCGGGTGGACGATGCCGCGCTGCGCGCGTGCGGGGTCTCCGGCAACAAGGTGCTGGCCCTGCGTGACCTGGCCCGGCGCGAGGCCGCCGGTGAGATCCCGGGGCCGCGCAAGCTGGCCTGGATGGACGAGCAGGCGATCATCGAAGCGCTGGTCGCGGTACGCGGCATCGGCCGCTGGACCGTCGAGATGATGCTGATGTTCCGCCTCGGGCGACCCGACGTGCTGCCGGTGGACGACCTGGGCATCCGCAAGGGCTTGCAGGTGGTCGACGGGCTGGAGACCTTGCCGACTGCCCGTGAGGCCGCCGTGCGCGGTGAGCCGTGGGGCCCTTGGCGCACCTATGCGGGTCTGTACCTGTGGCGGATCGCCGACCAGGCTTCAGGCAAGGGGGGCAGGCCGGTTCCGCGCTCGCAGGAATGACCGGGCGCCCGGCCCCCGGGGTCCGGCGCTCAACGCCGCCTGCGGCGCAGGATGTCGATCAGCACGACGATGCCCAGGCCGTTGATCGCCAGGGCCAGTGCGAGCGCGACCGCCAGCGTCCTCGAGGTGTCGCCGGCCGCCCAGGCCAGGCCGGCGCCGCCGGCCAGCATTGCGACCCCGGCCATCCGCAGCAACGTGGCCAGGCGCGGATGGGCCCGTGCGAAGCTGCGCGCCAGGAGGAAGGCGGGCAGGCTGCTGGCGGCGACCACCAGGGCGGGGATCATTCCTTGCTGCATCGTGGGTCGGGTTCCTTGTTTCCAGGGGCGGCGGTCGCCGTCGGGTCGAAACGCCAGTGCCAGGGTTCGTAGACGATGCCGTGCGGGTTCTGGCGCGGGTAGCTCATGTGGAAGCCATGGGATGCCGCCCGGGCCTGCAGCCAGGCGAACGCAGGGGTCGTCTCGAACGACTCCTCCGCTGGCGGCTCGCCGGGGCAGGAAAGGTCCAGGGCAAGGCCTGAGTGGTGCTCGCTGAAGCCGGGCGCCGCGTTGACCTCGAGGATCTGCTCCACCGACTGGCCGCGGTCCAGCTTCCGCTGGAAAATGCCCAATTGGTAGTCATGGCTGCGGTAGCCCGAAATCGCTTCCAGCGCGATTCCGTCCGCTGCGGCCGCTTGCCTCAGCCGGCTCCAGGCCCGTGCCGCGGGTTGCACCAGCCACAGCGGCCGGCGGTAACGGTCAAAGCCGGAAAATGCCAGGACGGCGGGTTCCGGAACCAGCGCCAGCCCGGTCCGCGCGGCGTAGCCGGCTTCGTCCAGGTGCAGGTCGTGCAGTCGCTCATGCAGCCGGTTGAGGGGGAGCGTGCGTGGATAGCGGAGAACACCGCCCAGGCCCGCAGGTGGCGCGGCATCGAGCGCGTCGAGGAGGGCCAGCGCCTCGCCGAGGCCCGGTTCACGGGGCAGGCGCTCGACCAGCGGCAGGATCCCGTTGGGGAGTACTGCGGCCAGGTAGCGGCCGTCGCGCTTGCGCCTGAGGACATGCCGGGCCCGCGCCAGCGTACGGGCATCATGGTTGCTGCGCGCGCGCAGCAGGCCATGTGGCCAGATCTCGATCTCGGCGGTGTTGTACAGGACCCGGGGTTGGCCGCGCATGCGGGCAGGGTAGTGCCGACATGCGGGGCGCGCCAGCCTCCGCGGCCGGAAACACGGGAGCCGGCACGAGGCCGGCTCCCGGGTCACCGTGGTGCAACGCTTCAGGACTGCGGTGCGGGCTCCCCGGCCGGCGCCGGCTGCGCCGGCTGCAGCAGGAAGCCGGCGATCCGGCCCTCGCCGTCGATCGCGGTCTGCGACAGGATGACGCCGCGCTCGAACATCAGCGGGACCATGACGACCTGGTAGCCGCCCTGCTCCGCGAACTGCGGCTCGCCCCGGCCCGTGGCCGTCCCGAGCTGCTGCGGCAGCGACTCCCAGACCTGGCGAAGCTGCTTGCTGGGCACCTGCTGGCGCATCTCGTCGCTGAAGCTGGCCTCGATGGCCGGGTAGTCACCCGCGTCGAGCCGGTCCAGCAACTGCAATGCCGCCTGCTGGGCGTTCGCCGCAGGCGCGGACGCGGTGGCGGCCTCCTGGGGCGCGGCCTGGCCGATGCCGGACGTGGCAAGCAAAGCCGCGGCGAGGGCGACGGGAAGGAACATGCGCATCTACGACTCCTGTTGGGGCCGGACTCCTCGCCCGACGGTGCGCTAGCGATAGCAGGCCGGCGCCCCGACCGCAAGCTATGGCGTGATCCGGTACAAGGGCGCCGGCATGAATTCGCCGGTTGCATAGAGGGCCTTGCCGTCGGCCGACCAGCCCAGTGCCTCGGCCTGTGGCAGCCAGGGCAGGGCGCTCACCACCGGGCTGCCGGCGACCGCGTTTGCCCAGTCCTGTCCCTCGCGGCGGTGGTAGAGCAGGAGGTGCCGGTAGGTCATCACCGCCAAGGTGCGCCGGTCCGGCGACAGCGAGGCCGCCGTGACCTGCCTGGCCAGCGGAGTGCGCCCCGCGGCAGACGTGCCGTCCTCCAGGCCGGGCAAGCCGTAGAGCGTGCCGAGCGGGCGGGCGGTCAACAACCGCACGGTAGGCGGCCGCAACGGGACCACGAAGAGCTCGGGCGGCTGGCGCTTCTTCGATATCAGCAGGACCTCGCCACGGACCGGATCCACCGCCACCGCTTCGGCGTCGCGGGGCCCATCGGGCCAGCGGAAGGCGATCGACCAGGCGGGGCGCAAGCGCCCGTTGGCGATCTCGCCCGGCTCTTCGAACACATGCAACTGCAGGCTGCGGCGCAGGCCGCCGTTGTCGCCGACGTCGGCCACCAGCAGGTAGCTGCGCCCGTCGAGCTGGAAGGACTCGATGTCCTCCCAGTCGGTCTTGACCACCCCGTCGACGTTGAAGCTGGCCAGGCGGCGGCCCGTGGTGGTGACGGCGAACAGCCGTGCCGGGTTGCCGCCGTCGTCATGCAGCCACAGCACGCCCTCGTGCCGGGTGGAAGCAGAGAGCCCGCTGACCTCCCGCAGCTGCATGTCGAGCAGCACTCCCGCCATGCTGGCGTCGGGACTGCCTGGCTCGTTGCGGCACCCGGCCAGCAGTGCGGCGATCAGCGCACCGGCGCACAGGCGGGACAACGTGGCGAGGAGGGGATGGCAGGGCGGCATCGCGCGAAGCATCGCATGGCGCCGCGTCCGGCGTAACCGAGCCGCAAGGGGGCGGCAGCGGCTAGACTTGGCGCGCCACGACGCAGCAGCGCCCATGCCCGATAACGCCACCGCCCCACAGCCCGCCCGTTCCGTGAGCCTCGGCACGCCGTTGTCGCCGCACGCCACTCGCGTCCTCCTGCTCGGCTCCGGCGAGCTGGGCAAGGAAGTCGCGCTGGAACTGCAGCGCTTCGGCGTCGAGGTGATCGCCGCCGACCGCTATCCGGATGCACCGGCCATGCAGGTCGCCCACCGCAGCCACGTGCTCGACATGCTCGACGGCGCCGCGCTGCGCGCGCTGATCGCACATGAACGGCCGCACTTGGTGGTGCCCGAGATCGAGGCCATCCACACCAGCACCCTGGTGGAGCTTGAAGAAGAGTTCGCCGAGCGCGGCAGCGGCGCGCGCGTGATCCCGACCGCGCGCGCGGCCTGGCTGACGATGGATCGCGAGGGCATCCGCCGGCTGGCCGCCGAGACGCTCGGCATCCCCACCTCCAGCTACCGCTTCGTGGACACCCGCGAGGAGTACCTGGCGGCGGTCGCGGCGATCGGCCTGCCGTGCGTGGTCAAGCCGGTGATGTCCTCTTCCGGCAAGGGGCAGTCGTTGGTGCGGGCGCACCGCGAAGTCGATGCCGCCTGGGACTACGCGCAATCCGGCGGACGTGCGGGCAAGGGCCGGGTGATCGTCGAGGGCTTCGTCGACTTCGAGTACGAGATCACCCTGCTGACCGTCCGCCACCGCGACGGCACCACCTTCTGCGAGCCCATCGGGCACACCCAGGCCGACGGCGACTACCGCGAGAGCTGGCAACCGCAGCCGATGTCGCCGCTGGCGCTGGAGCGCGCGCAGGACATGGCGCGCCGGCTGTCGGACGACCTCGGCGGCTGGGGCGTGTTCGGGATGGAGTTCTTCGTCCGCGGCGACGAGGTGTGGTTCAGCGAGGTCTCGCCCCGCCCCCACGACACAGGCCTGGTCACCCTCGCCGGGCAGGACCTGAGCGAGTTCGCCCTGCACGCCCGCGCAATCCTCGGCCTGCCGGTACCCGCCATCCGCGGTCGCGGGCCTTCCGCCTCCTGCGCAGTGCTGGCCGAAGGGCACGGGGTGCCGGTATTCGGCGGCGTCGATGCGGCACTGGGCGACCCGGACACCCAGCTGCGGCTGTTCGGCAAGCCGCGCGTCGAAGGGCGCCGCCGGGTGGCGGTGACGCTGGCGCTGGGCGAGGATGTCGCGCAGGCGCGCGAGAAGGCGCGCCGCGCGGCGGCCCGCCTGCGGGTCCATCTTCGCTGACACCCCCCGGAGCCGACATGCAAGCACGAGTGCTGGACCGCTACGCAGTCTTCTTCTTCCCCCAGGCGCTCGAGGCGCTGGGAAAGGATGCCGAAGCCTACCTTGAAGGGGAGGGCGACCGCGCACACGTCATCTGTCGGGAGATCGACACCGCCGGCGCGCTGCTGGAAATGACGCTCGATTGCGAAACGCCCGAAGGGGACCCGATCGAGGTCGAGCTGATGGTCCCGACCAACATGGTGCGGATGATCGTCTCCGCGCGCAGCGACGGCAGCTTTGGCTTCCGTCCCCGGCCGGTCCCGACCCCCGTCCCGCAGGCGGAGATCCCGGGACGCGGCTTCGCCGGGGCCGCGGCCCGGGCGGATGCGGCTGACGAGTGACCCCGGCTCAGGGCCTGGCGACGTCCACCCACACCAGGTAATGGTCGCTGGCCCCGGCGACGTCGGCACCCGGGGCGCCTGGCTCCGGCCAGTACACGGCGCCGTCGCGGATCGCGAGGTTGGTCGAAGGCAGCACATAGTCCAGCCGCAGGGTGCCGCCGCGCGGGCCGAAATCGCCGGTATGGCTGGCCACGTCGCCCTCGCGGGGGAGCGCGCGCTCGGCAGCGCGCACAACCGCGCCGCGGCTGCGCGGGACGAATCCGCCATTGACCCTGGGATGTGAGAGCAACTGGTCGATCGCGCCTGGCGCGCTGTCGCCGTCCACCGGGTCGGCGTTGTAGTCCCCGGCGATCACGAAGCGGGCGTCCCGTGGCAGTCCGCCGCATTGCCCGCTGTCATCGCACAGCCAAGGCAGTCCGCCGCCCCCGATGTACTCGGACCAGAGCCGGATCTCGTCGGCGTTGCGCTTGCCGTTGCGGTCCTCCGGCCCGTCGAACACCGGCGGCGTCGGGTGTGCCGCGAGCAGGTGCACGGTCCCGATCGGCGTCGCGACCGGGACGTCCCAGTGTGATTTGGACGACAGGCGCAGTTGGCGCCAGGTATCGGCCGGGTACCACGGCTGCCCGGTCGCCGGATCCATGGGCTGGCGTGCCCCCGGCATCGCGCTCCACGGCAGCAGGCGGAACGTGCGCACCTGCGAGGCCCGGATCGGGTGCCGCGAGAGCACCAGCATGCCGTACTGCCCCGGGTGCAGGCCAAAGCCCCACGCATCGTTGCCGCGCCCGCGGCCTTCGCCACCCACCACGCCGTCGCGGTCCAGGTCGAGGCCGCTGGGTACGCCGGTGTTGACCGGGGCCAGGTAGCGGTAGGGGTAATGGAGCGCCTCGCCGCCGCCGCGCTGCGGCTGCTCCAGGTAGTGCCGCTGGAACAGCGTTGCCGCCGTGCCCTCGTCGTCGTAGTCGAACTCGTTGAGCAACACCACGTCCGGGCGTACGCGTTGCAGGACCGCGGCGACGTTGCGCGCCGCCTCGTCCCCGGAGCGCAGGCGCGCAACCAGGCCACCGGCGTCGTCGGCGTACAGCGAGGTGTTGTAGGTCGCGACCCGCACCACCTCGCGCGAGCGCATCGCCTCGGCCCAGGCATCCGGGTCGCCATGGATGGTCATGCGGACGCAGCCCGCCACCAGTGCGGCCAGGCCGGCGACGGCCAGCAGTGGCCAGTGGCGGCGGAACAGGGAGGCGGAGCGGGTAGGGCAGCAGCTGCGGGTGTGGCGGGGCCGGCGTGGCGGCGGGGTCATGCGGGGTCTCCGGGTTCCAGGTCTCGCCAGCGGCGGCCGTCATGGATCTCGAGCGGGCGGAAGCGCCGCTTGTACTCCATTTTCGGGTGCCCGGCGATCCAGTAGCCCAGGTAGAGGTGGCGGTGGCCCTGCTGGCGGGCCCATTCCAGCTGGTGCAGGATCGCCAGCGTGCCCAGTCCACGGTGTGCCTGGTCGGGATCGTAGAAGGTGTAGACGGCCGACAGCGCGGAGTCGACCACGTCGGTGACGGCCACCGCCAGCAGCCGCCCGTCCTCGCGCAACTCGAGGAAGCGTCCGGTGTTCCAGCTGCCGGCGAGGAACTGGTCGAACTCGGCCGCGCCGTGGGTGTCCATGCCGCCGCCGGGATGGCGTGCGCGCAGGTAACGCTGGTACAGCGCCAGCTGCTCGTCGGTACGCTCGGCCGCCTGCACCCGCAGTACCACCGAGCCATTGCGCGCCAGGCAGCGGCGCTGGCTGCGGTTGGGGGTGAAGCGGCGCACCGGGATCCGTGCGGCGACGCAGGCGCGGCAGCCGGGGCAATGCGGCCGATACAGGATGTCGCCGGAGCGGCGGAAGCCCCAGCCCAGGGCCATCGGGTACCAGTGCGGCAGGTGCGGATCGCGGGGGTCGAGCACCAGGTCCCGGGCGTTGCGCTCCGGCCAGTAGCCACAGGCATGGGTGCCGGTGTGGAACAGGCGCAGGTCGCCGGGGTCCTGGCTGGTATCGGTACCCATGGCGGGCAGCATAGCCGCGACCGGTGTGCAGGACATGCTCACGCCGCGAGCGGGCTCAGAAGCCGGTCAGTCCGCGGCTTTCCACGTGCCGCAGGGTGTCGGTGACCTGCCACTGCCCGTCGATGCGGGCCACCTGCAAGGTCTTGTAGGTGGCCCAGCCGCGGTGGTGGTACGACTCCAGCTCCAGGGTCGCGCGGTCCTCGCTGGACGGCCGGAACGCCGATACCCGCAGCAGTGTCGCGGCCTGGCCGGTGGCGCGGTGGAAGCTGCCCTGGTCTTCGTCCGCGACCTCCACGCACTGGACCATCGGCACCAGCATCAGGCCATCGCGACGCAGTGGCCCGATGACGTTGGGTGGCGCCGCGGCGCCGTCCACGCCCAGGCAGGCAACGGGCGTGGTGACGTCCTCCAGCGCGGCGGCGAACACCGCGCGTGCGGCGCCCGGAAGGGTGGCGCCGACACTGCCGTCGAACGGGCCGGCCGCAAGTTCCGGCTCCGGCGTGACCTGGGTGGCCATGCGGAACAGGGCGAGGCCGCCGACCGCCGCGATCGCCAGCAGCAGAGCGACCTTGATCGCGAGCATGCGACGCTGCGCAGGTCGCGCGGCCTCTTCATGGCGGCTGCGGAAGTGGTAGGTGGCGCCGCCGCCGCGGGTGGTGTCGATCAAGCCGGCCTCGCGCAGGATCTCCCGGGCGCGCGGTTGCTGGTCGGACTGGATGACCCAGACCGCGGGACGCGGCGCGGCGGCGTCGCTGTAGCTGAAGTGGCTTCGCCGCCGGCCCTTGTAGGAGCGGCCGTCGGTGATCCGTACCTCGATGCCGGCCTCTTCGAGCAGGCGTGCGACCTGCTCGACGTTCTCCAGCCGCTGGCTGCTGAATACCTGCCGCATGCCCGGTCAGCCCTGCGCCGGCACGGAGCGCGCGGCCGCGGCATCGCCGACCACGCGGATCAGGCCCTCCTGGGCGGTACTGGCGACCAGTCGTCCGTGGCGATCGTAGATCTGGCCCCGTGCCAGGCCCCGGGCAGCCTGGGCGCTGGGGCTGTCGATCGAGTACAGCAGCCAGTCGTCGACCCGGAACGGACGGTGGAACCAAAGCGCGTGGTCCAGCGAGGCCATCTGCACGTTGGGCTGGTAGTAGCTGATGCCGTGCGGGAAGGTCGCGGTGCCCAGCAACTGGAAGTCACTTGCATAGGCGAGCAGCGCCTGGTGCAGGCGCGGATCGTCGGGCACCCTGTCGCACAGCCTGAACCAGACCTGCTGGTGCGGCGGGCGCTTGGGTGGATTGAGCTCGTCACGCGGGTAGACATGGCGGAACTCGAACGGCCCGGTGCGCGAGAGCCAGCGCTGTACCTTGGTCGGCAGGGTCGCCAGGACCTTGTCGGGTACCGCGGCCGCCGGCTCGATGTCCTCCGGTGGCGGGACCGTCGGCATCGGCAGCTGGTGCTCCGCCCCGTCCTCCTGCTCCTGGAACGAGGCGGCCATGAAGAAGATGACCTGCCCGTGCTGGATCGCGGTGACCCGGCGCACCGAGAAGCTGCCTCCGTCGCGGGTCCGGTCGAGCTGGTACACGATCGGCGCGTCGATGTTGCCCGCGCGCAGGAAGTAGGCGTGCAGCGAGTGCGCGCAGCGTTCCGCCGGCAGCGTCAGCTGGGCGGCCGCCAGGGCCTGCCCGAGCACCTGCCCGCCGAACACGTACTTGGTGCCGATGTCCCGGCTCTGGCCCCGGAACAGGTTGTCCTCGAGGCGTTCCAGGGCGAGCAGCTCGATCAGCTCGTTGACGGGTGAGGACATGCGGGGGCCGGCGTCGTGGGGACCGCCGATTATAGCCGCGCGCCATCGGCGGACCCGGTGCCCAGGCGCGCCAGTGGCGTGCCGGCGAGCACGCGTTCCCAGGGGAACATGGGGCCCGGGTCGAGCGTGCGCCGCACTTGCCGGCCCGGGTCGTCGGTCGCTTCGACCAGGCCGGTGTCCAGGTCTTCGTGGCCACTGACCCGGCGCAGGCCGCGGCAGTCCTGCCGGAGCCGCCGCAACAGCGCGAGCAGCGAGTCGATCTGGGCCCCGGGGTAGGGCTCGGTCATCTGCTGGTGGCGTGAGTCCCACCAATCGGGATAACGCCCGGTGTTGACCAGTTCGATGCCGACGCTGCGGGTGTTCCAGCCACGCACGTGGTGGGCGACCCGGTCGAGCGGCACATAGCGATGCACGCTGCCGTCGCGGCCGATGTAGAAGTGGCCGCTGTTGCCGGTGCCCGAACCGGTGTGGACGATCCGCTCGCCATAGGCGCGGGCGGTGGCCAGGTCGGGCAGCTCGGTGCAGTGGATGACCACCAGGTCGACCGTTGCCGGGTCACGCTGTTGCAGCCGGTCGACGTAGGGCAACAGGTGCTCGTGGATCTCCAGGGGCGGCTCGGCGGACATGCCGCGGATGCTAGCATCGCAACCCCTCTGTTCCCGGTCCTGCCATGCCTGGTCATTGCATTCTTTCCCACGGTTTCGAGAGCGGCCCGGACGCGACCAAGGTGACCGCGCTGGCTGAAGTGGCGGAAGGCCTGGGCTGGACCTGCGAGCGTCCCGACTACACCGACCTGGACGCCCGCAGCGAAGTCAGTGAAGTGGGCGACGTGCCGGCACGGCTGGAGCGCTTGCACCGGCTTGCCCGCGCCGCCGCCACGCGCGGCCCCGTGGTGCTGGCCGGGTCCAGCCTGGGTGCGTACATCAGCGGGCACGTCTCGCGCCGGGTGCCGCTGGCCGGGCTGTTCCTGATGGCCCCGCCGATCCAGCTCAACGAATCACACCCGATCGACGCCGACAACGTGCCGACCAGCATCATCCATGGCTGGGACGACGAGCTCATCCCCGCCGGGCACGTGGTCCAGTGGGCGCAGGCGCGCCGCGCCACGCTGCTGCTGGTGGACGACACCCATCGCCTTGCCGGCCATGTGGGTGCCAGCGCCGCCGCCTTCGGCGCACTGCTGGAGCGCATCGATGCCGCGGCCCGCGTGGCAGGCTGAGCCGATGAAATTCTTCGCCAGTTGCGGCAAGGGCCTCGAGTACCTGCTGGTCGACGAGCTGAAGGGCTTCGGCTGCGATTCCGCCACCGCGGCCGTTGCCGGTGCCAACGCGGGAGGCAGCCTGCAGGACGCGCAGCGTGCGGTCCTGTGGTCGCGGCTTGCGAGCCGAGTGCTGTGGCCGCTGGCGGAGTTCGCCTGCCCGGACGAAGACGCACTCTACGCCGGCGTCGCAGCGATCCACTGGCCCGACCATCTGGCCCAGGGCGATACCCTGGCGATCGATGCGCACGTGTCGGGCAGCGGCATCACCCACGCGCGCTATGCCGCGCAGCGCACCAAGGACGCCGTGGTCGACGTCATGCGCGCGGCCACCGGGTCGCGTCCCGATGTGGACCTGGAGCAGCCTGGCCTGCGACTGAACCTGGTCGTGCGGAAGGGCCGCGCGGTGCTGTCGGTGGATCTGGGCGGCGGCCCGCTCCACCGTCGTGGCTGGCGCCGGCAACAGGGCGAGGCACCGCTGAAGGAGACCGTCGCCGCGGCGGTGCTGATGCGTGGCGGATGGCCGGCCCTGTATGCCGCGGGCGGGGCGTTGCTGGATCCGATGTGCGGCAGCGGCACGCTGCTGATCGAGGGCGCATTGATGGCGGCCGACGTGGCGCCTGGACTGCTGCGGCACGGCGGACGCCCGCCCACCCGCTGGAAGGGTTTCGATCACGACGCCTGGCGCCTGCTGGTGGAGGATGCGCGGGCCCGTGAGGGCGTCGGCCGCGCCGCGCTGCGCCGGGTGTTCCATGGCGGCGACATCGATCCGCGCGCGGTCGACGCGGCGCGGGCGAACGAGGAAAGTGCCGGGCTGGCGGGCTTGGTCGACTGGCAGGTGGCGCCGGTGGCGCGGCTGCAGCCGTCCCTGGACGGTACGGTCGATGTGGACGGCACGACCCCCGGTGGGCTCGTGGTGTGCAATCCGCCCTACGACCAGCGCCTCGCGGCCGATCCCGCGCTGTACCGGGAACTCGGCGACGCGTTGCGGCGGGTCGTGCCCGGCTGGCGCGCCAGCCTGCTGTGCGGTGATGCAGGGCTGGCATACGCCACCGGCCTGCGCGCACGCAGGAAGTACCAGGTGTTCAACGGCCCGATCGAGTGCTCGCTGATCGTGGCCGAACCGGTGGCGCCGGCCCGGCCGGTGCAGGAGGCCGCGCCCCCCGGGCTGGACGAGGGCGCGACGATGGTCGCCAATCGGCTGCGGCGGAACCTGCGGCGCCTGAAGTCCTGGTTGCGCCGCGAAGGGGTCGAGTGCTTCCGCGCCTACGACGCCGACCTGCCCGAGTACGCCGCGGCGATCGATGTCTACCGCACTGACGAGGAGGAGCCACGCACCTTCCTGCACGTGCAGGAATACGCAGCCCCGGGGGACATCCCCGAGGAGCTGCAGCGGCGCCGGCTCAGCCAGCTGGTGGCGGCCGCGCGCGTGGTCTTCGAGGTGCCGCGCGAGCAGGTGGCGCTCAAGACCCGCAGCCGCGGCAAGGGCGGCAGCAAGTACGGCCGGTTCGACCAGCGCGGGGAGGTCCTCACCGTCCGCGAGGGCGACGTGCGCTTGCGGGTGAACCTGTTCGACTATCTCGATACCGGCCTGTTCCTGGACCATCGTCCGATGCGCCTGCGCATTGCCGCGGAGGCGGAGGACACCCGCTTCCTCAACCTGTTCGGCTACACCGGCGCGGCCACCATCCACGCGGCGGTGGGGCGCGCGCGCACCACGACCACGGTGGACCTGTCAGGCACGTACCTGCAGTGGTGCGCCGACAACCTCGCCGCCAACGGCATCGGCGGCGACCGCCATCGGCTGGTGCAGGCCGACGCGCTGGCGTGGCTGGAAGCCGACCGCGCCCAGTACGACCTGGTGTTCTGCGATCCTCCGACGTTCTCCAACTCCAAGCGCGCCGGTGATTTCGACGTCCAGGCGGCCCATGTGCGGCTGCTGCGCGCCGCGGTCATGCGGCTGGCCCCCGGCGGGGTGCTGTACTTCTCGAACAACTTCCGACGCTTCAGGCTCGACGAGGCCGCCGTGGCGGAGTTCGCGGCGGTAGAGGAAGTCACCGCCTCCACCATCCCGCCGGATTTCGAGCGCAACGCCCGCATCCATCGCAGCTGGCGGATCACCGCACGCCCGGCACCATGACGCCCGGCGCCGGCGGATCGCGGCCTTCGCCCTAATCCGCCTCGCGGTCGCGCCGGTGCATGGCGATGCCGGCCAGGCTGACGCCCAGTGCCACCGCCACCACGATGATCGTCGCCAGGGCATTGATCTCCGGCGTCACGCCCAGCTTGACCTTCGAATACACCACCATCGGCAGCGTGCTCGAGCCCGGCCCGGAGGTGAAGCTGGCGATCACCAGGTCGTCCAGCGAGAGGGTGAAGGCCAGCAGCCAGCCGGCCAGCAGCGCCGGAGCGATCAGCGGCAGGGTGATCACGAAGAACACCCGCCAGGGCCGTGCACCCAGGTCCATCGCCGCCTCTTCCAGGCTCTCGTCCATCGAGGTCATGCGCGAGCGCACCACCACGGTGACGTAGCAGGCGGTCAGGGTGATGTGGGCCAGGGTGATGGTGGTCATGCCACGGTCCGGCCAGTCGAAGGCCTGCTGCAGGGTGACGAACAGCAGCAGCGAGGACAGGCCGATCATCACGTCGGGCATGACCATCGGGGCGGAGTTCATCAGGCTCAGCAGTCCGCGTCCGGGGAAACGCCCGAACCGCGAAAGTGCCAGCCCGCTCGCGGTGCCCAGCGCGACCGCGGCGGTCGCGGTGATCGCGGCGATCAGGAAGCTGCGCTGCACCGCGTCCAGCAGCTGCTGGTTGGCCAGCAGCTCGCCATACCAGCGCAGCGAGAAGCCGCCCCATACCGTCGACACGCGCGAGGCGTTGAAGGAGTACGCGATGACCGAGAAGATCGGGATGTACAGGAAGGCATAGCCCGCCAGCATCGCGGTATACAGGGCGAACGGCCGGCGGTTCATGTGTTGGCTGCCTCCTGGTCGGCGCGGCGGTTCTCCACGTATTCGAACAGCAGCGTCGGGGCCACGATCAGCACCAGCATGGCGATGGTCACGGCCGCGGCCAGCGGCCAGTCACGGTTGGTGAAGAACTCGATCCAGAGCACCCGGCCTATGGTCAGCGCGTCCGGCCCGCCGAGGATGTCGGGGATGACGAACTCGCCCACTGCCGGGATGAACACCAGCAGCGCGCCCGCGATGATGCCGGGCATCGACAGCGGCAGGGTGATGCGCATGAAGGCGTGCCAGGGCTTGGCCCCCAGGTCCTCGGCCGCCTCCAGCAGGGTGAAGTCCAGCCGCATCAGCGTGGCCGTCAGCGGCAGGATCATGAAGGGCAGGTAGTTGTAGACGATGCCCACGTAGACCGCGGCGTCGCTGTAGAGGATGCCCCAACCCGGCTCCACCAGCGCGATCGCCGACAGCACCTGTCCCAGCAGCCCGTTGGCCTTGAGGATGCCCATCAGCGCATAGGTGCGCAGCAGCGAACTGGTCCAGAACGGCAGCACCACCAGCACCAGCAGCACCAGCCGCATCGATGGCCGTGCGCGGGCGATCCCGTAGGCGATCGGGTAGCCCAGCAGCAGGCAGAATCCGGTGGAGACGCTCGCGAACAGCAACGACTTCAGGTAGGCCGACACGTACAGCGGATCGCTGAGCAGCATCGCGTAGTTGGAGGCATGCAGGCGCAGGGACACCGCCCCGTCCGCGGCGTGCTCCACCAGCGCGGTGTACGGCGGCACCTGGCCGAACACCGCCTGCGAGAAGCTGATCTTCAGCACGATCAGGAACGGCACCAGGAAGAACAGCGCCAGCCACAGCATCGGCAGGCTGGTCACCAGGAAGCGCCCGCGGCGCGTGCGGAATTCGCGGCCGACCAGGCGGAACCAGCCGAACAGGTTCCGCACCACATCGAACCAGAAGCCCCACACGCCGGAAGCGGACGCCGCCCTCATGCACGGATCCTCATGCCGTCAGCACCACGGCGCTGGCCGCCTCCCAGGACAGCCACAGGGTGTCGTCCCAGTCGTAATGCGGCTCGGAACTGCGCGCCACGTGGGTTTCCTGGACCCGGATGATCGCGCCGGACGCGGTCTTGACCCGGTAGATCGACACATCGCCCAGGTAGGCGACGTCGGCAACCCTGCCTTCGACCACGTTCTCGGTGGCGACCGTGCCGCGCGGTGGCGGTGCCTCGTGCACGTCGATCTTCTCCGGCCGCACCGCGATGCTCACCGCGGTGCCTTCCGGCAGCGGGTCGGTGTGCCGGGCCAGCAGTTCGGCCTCCAGGTGGTCGCACTGGATGCGCACCATCCCGGTGTCCTCGTCGCTGGACAGCACGCGGCCCTCGAACAGGTTGATGCCGCCGATGAACTCGGCCACGAAGCGCGTCGCCGGGTATTCGTACAGCACGGCAGGGGTGGAGACCTGGACGATCCGCCCGGTATCCATGACCGCGATGCGGGAGGACATGGTCATGGCCTCCTCCTGGTCATGGGTGACCATGATGAAGGTGGTCCCCACGCGCTCCTGGATGTTCACCAGCTCGAACTGGGTGTGCTCGCGCAACCGCTTGTCCAGCGCACCCAGCGGCTCGTCGAGCAGCAGCAGCTTGGGCTGCTTGGCCAGCGCGCGGGCCAGGGCGACGCGCTGGCGCTGTCCGCCCGACAGCTGGTGCGGCTTGCGGTCGCCCAGTTGCGGCATGCGCACCAGCTCCAGCATGTGCTGCACGCGGTCGCGGATCTCCGCCGCGGGGAGCTTGTCCTGGCGCAGCCCGAAGGCGATGTTCTGCGCCACGGTCATGTGCGGGAACAGCGCGTAGCTCTGGAACATCATGTTCACCGAGCGCCGGTAGGGCGGCAGCCGGGTCACGTCGACGCCGTCGATCATGATCCGGCCGCGGTCGGGCTGCTCCAGCCCGGCGAGGATCCGCAACAGGGTGCTCTTGCCCGAGCCGGAACCGCCGAGCAGGGCGAAGAACTCGCCGCGGTAGATGTCGAGCGTGACCTCGTCACAGGCGTAGACCTTGCCAAAGGTCTTGGTCACGCCTTCGATCCGCACGAACGGCTGCGCGGCCGGGTCCCGCCACGGCTCGGTGGCCGGGGGATTGCCAGGGGTGGCGTTCACGGGTTCAGCGGCCGCTCTTGATCTGGGTCCACGCACGCACCCGCTGGCGCTGCACGTCCTCCGGCAGGGAGACCGGGTCGACCAGCTTCGCGCGTACGTCCTCGGGCGGGTACACGCCTTCGTCCGCGGCAATCTCCGGATCGACCAGCCCGGTCGCGGCGAGATTGGCGTTGGCGTAGGCGACGTAGTCGGTGATGTCCGCGATCACCTCCGGCGCCATGAGGTAATTGATGAACGCGTGGGCGGCATCCGGGTTGCGGGCGTCGGCCGGGATGGCGATCACGTCGGTCCAGCGGATGGCGCCTTCCTTCGGGATCACGTAGCGGATGTCAGGGGCCGGGTTGCCGGTGTTCTCGGCGGCTTCCAGGGCCACGTCGCGGGCCTGGCCGATGTCGCCGGAATAGCCCATCACCAGGCACGCGTCGCCATTGGCCAGCGCGTCCTTGTACTCGGCGTTGTTGAAGGTGCGGATATACGGGCGGATCGCACCGTAGGCCTGGCGCACTGCCACGATCTCGTCGGGCGCGCCGGCATTGGGGTCGCGGCCGAGCCAGATCAGGGCGGCGCCGAAGGCTTCCTGGTCGTCGTCCAGCACGGTGATGCCGCAGTCCGCCAGCTTTTCCGCGTTGGCCGGGTTGAACAGCAGGTCCCAGCTGTCGAGCGGCACGTCCTCGCCGAGCGCGGCGCGGACCTGGTCCACGTTCACGCCCAGCCCGGTGGTGCCCCACATGTACGGGACCACGTGCCGGTTGCCGGGGTCGATGTCGGTGAGGCCGTCCATGATCTCCGGGTCCAGATGCCGCAGGTTGGGCAGCTGGTCCTTGTCCAGCGGCATGTACAGGCCAGCCGCGATCTGCCGCTGGGCGAACGGGCGGGCCGACGGGAACACCACGTCGTAGCCCGCGCCCCCGGCGGTCAGCTTGGCCTCCAGCGTCTCGTTCTCGGAGTACACGTCGTAGTTGACCTTGATCCCGGTCGCCTGCTCGAACCCGGAGATCGTGTCCTCGGCGACATAGTCGGACCAGTTGTAGACATTGAGCGCCTGGTTGCCGCCGTTTGCGGCGCTCCCTGTCGAGTCACCGCCACAGGCGGCAAGGAGCAGGGCGCAGGCGAGTGGGGCGAAACCAAGACGCAGGGACACGGCGGTACTCCGGATCGGGGGGTAGGGATTCACGCGACGGCCGCGGATGTGCGGGCAGGGTGCGGCGAGACGGGTCTGGCGCGCGTGAGGGCGCATGTTCGGAGCGCGCCGGGCCCATGTCAACGCAGCCTTCCACCAGGCTTCCCCGGGGTGTATGGTGCCGCCCCTTTTTCGCCGCGCTGCCGCGCGCACCCGATCCGGAGATCCACTGATGCGCAACACACGTTCCCGTCGCGGGATGGTCCCACTCGGCCTGGCGCTGGGCATGTCGCTGCTGCCTGGCGTCGCCGCGGCGCAATCGTCCACCGACCCGGCCTGGAGCGCCGGGGGCAGTGTCACCGCGGCGACCGACTATGTCTGGCGCGGCGTGTCGCAGACCGATGAGGACCCGGCCCTGCTCCTGGACCTGTATGCGGCCCACCAGAGCGGCTGGTACGTCGGCGCCTCGGCGGCGAACGTCGACTTCGGCGATCCGGAGGACGGCATGGATTACGAGCTCTCGCCCTACATCGGCTGGGCCGGGGAGCTGGGCGCCACCGAGCTGGACGTGTTCGTCTCGCGCGTGATGTACCCGGGGGCCAACGACGGGTACGACATCGACTACACCGAGATCGAAGCCACGCTGGGCTTCGCGGACTACTACCACGTTGGCGTGGCGTACTCGCCGGACATCTTCAATCTCGGCGAGCCCGGCTGGTACTACAACGCCGGTGCGGCCTGGCCGATGGGCGGGAGTGGCATCACCCTCGCAGTGCAGGCGGGGCACTACGACCTGCGCGACGCGGGCGGTGACAGCTACAACGACTGGCTGGTCGGCCTGTCCCGCGAAATGGGGCCGTTCAACGTGCAGCTGCAATACACCGATACCTCGAGCTACGGCGAACCGCTGGGCGACTCGGTCGGCGACCCGGCGCTGGCGGACGGCCGCACCACGTTGCTGGTCAGCTGGGAGTTCTGACCGGAGGCGGATGAAGCGTTCCAAAAGCGGGGGTGGCATACGCCGCCCGCGGGAGCAATATCCGGTGGCACCCGACCTGGAACCGGAGCACTCCCAATGACCCATGCCCATATCGAACGTGTCGTCACCGGGATGCCGACCTCCGATGGCGCCGGGGTGCGCCTGACCCGTGTGATCGGAACCCCGGCGCTGCCGGAGCTGGACCCGTTCCTGATGCTCGACGAGTTCGGGACCGATCGGCCCGAGGAGTACCTGGCCGGGTTCCCCGATCATCCGCACCGCGGGTTCGAGACGGTCACCTACATGCTGGACGGCCGCATGCGGCATCGCGACAGCCACGGCAACGAGGGCGTCCTGGTGCCCGGCAGCGTGCAGTGGATGACGGCGGGCCGCGGCCTGGTGCACTCGGAGATGCCGGAGCAGGACGAAGGGCGGATGCGCGGCTTCCAGCTATGGGTGAACCTGCCGGCTCGCCTGAAGATGAGTGAACCGCGCTACCAGGAGTTCGCCCCTGACCGGATTCCGGTGGCGAAGCCCGCACCGGGGGTCCAGGTAAAGGTGATCGCCGGGCGCGTCGGCGACGCCAATGGCCCTGTCAGCCAACCCGCGACCGAGCCGCTCTACCTGGACATCGCGCTGGACGCCGGGGCGGCCTGGGAGCACAGCCTGCCTGCCGGGCACAACGCCTTTGCCTACGTTTTCGAGGGCACCGCACGGCTTGGCCATGACGTGCAGGCGCGTGAACTGCCCGCGCCGCGGTTGGCGGTGCTGTCCGGCGGCCCGGTCGTGCGCGTGGAGGCGGCCGGCTCCGGCGCCGCCCGGGTGCTGCTGGTCGCAGGGCGCCCGCTCGGCGAGCCAGTGGCCCGCCACGGCCCGTTCGTCATGAACACCCGCGAGGAGCTGGTGCAGGCGTTCGCGGACTTCCAGGCCGGGCGCTTCTAGGCGCCCGGCGGCAAGCCGGCGGGTCAGGGCGCGTTGCTGCCGCCCGCGATCTGGCGCTCGGCGCCGAAACGCAGGCCACGGGCGACTTCCAGCGCCCGCTCCAGCTGCTCGCCGGTCGGTGCCTGCAGCCACAGGTGCGCGACCCGCCCGTCCGGCAATTCGATCAGCGTCTCGCGCGCGGCGATGTCCGGCCGCGTGGCAATTTCCGCCCGGTACCACTGCACCTCGAAACCGCCAACCTGCCCGGTTTCCTCGCGGTTCTTGCGCCGCGGCTCGAACGGCGAGCTGTCGGCGATGTAGAGGCCGAACGCCTCGCTGCCGTCTTCGCGCAGGGCACGGCAGAAGTCGGAATCCGCGGTTGCACGGTGTTCCCATTCCAGTCCTGCACCGGCAGGGAGCTGTGGGCAGCCAGACGCGGACGATGGTTGTTGTGCGTGCGCCGCCGAGGCGGCCAGCAGCAGCCAGGGCAGGCAGAGTACGGTCGCTTTCATTGATCCCCCTCGCACCCGCTTTGCACGGGTGGCTGAGGGGGACACTAAGGGAAAACCCGCGCGTTGCCAAATCGCCGCGGATGGGCTAGTGGGCGGTGTCACCTGGATGCAGCGCGACCAGCAGGCCTTGGGCGGCGGCCACCCGGGTGGCGGCGTCGGGCAGCTCCAGCGTGATGCGCAGGCGGTCCGGGCCGTCCATGCGGTACTTGCCGGGCTGCCCCTGGATCAGCTGGATCACCGCCATCGGATCGACCCTGGGCTTGTCGATGAACTCCAGCCGGCCGCCATTGGCACCCAGGTCGAGCTTGCGGATGCCCAGCGTGGTCGCCGCGAGCTTCAGCTCGGCGATCGCGAACAGGTTCCTGGCCGGCTCCGGGAGCAGGCCGAAGCGGTCGATCATCTCCACCTGCAACTCGCGCAGCTGCCCCGGGTCGCGCGCCCCGGAGATGCGCTTGTACAGCGTCAGGCGGGTGTGGACGTCCGGCAGGTAGTCGTCGGGGATCAGGGCAGGCACGTGCAGGTCGACCTCGGTGCCACGGGCCTCGACGGAGTCGGCCTCCGGCAGCTTGCCCTGCTTGATCGAGCGCACCGCCCGCTCCAGCAGCTCGGTGTAGAGGCTGAAGCCGACCTCGGCCATCTGGCCACTCTGGTCCTCGCCCAGCAGCTCGCCGGCACCGCGGATCTCCAGGTCGTGCGTGGCCAGGGTGAAGCCGGCGCCCAGTTCGTCCATGGACGCGATCGCGTCCAGCCGCTTCTTCGCGTCGGCGGTGATCGACTTGCCATCCGGTACCACCAGATAGGCGTAGGCCCGGTGGTGGCTGCGCCCGACGCGCCCGCGCAGCTGGTGCAACTGGGCCAGGCCGAAGCGGTCGGCGCGGTTGATGATGATGGTGTTGGCGTTGGGGATGTCGATGCCCGACTCGATGATCGTGGTCGACAGCAGGACGTTGAAGCGCTGTTTGTGGAAGTCGAGCATCACCCGTTCCAGCTCGCGTTCGGGCATCTGGCCATGGGCGATGCCGATGCGCGCGTCGGGCACCAGTTCCTGCAGCTCGCGCTGCATGCGGCCGATGCTTTCCACGTCGTTGTGCAGGAAGTAGACCTGCCCGCCGCGGGCCAGCTCGCGCTCGAAGGCCTCGCGCAGCTGCGCATCGTCCCAGGGAACCACGAAGGTCTGCACGGCCAGCCGGTGTTCGGGCGCGGTGGCGATGATCGACAGGTCGCGCAGGCCGGCCATCGCCATGTTCAGCGTGCGCGGGATCGGGGTGGCGGTCAGGGTCAGCAGGTGGACGTTCGCGCGCAGCGCCTTCAGGGCTTCCTTCTGCCGCACCCCGAAACGCTGCTCCTCGTCGACGATCACCAGCCCGAGGTCCTTGAAGCGCACATCCTTCTGCAGCAACCGGTGGGTGCCGACGATGACGTCGATGGTGCCCTCGGCGACCTTCTCCAGCTCGGCCTTGATCTCCTTGGCGGTCTTGAAGCGCGACAGCACCTCGACCCGGATCGGCCAGTCGGCGAAGCGGTCGTAGAAGTTGCGGTAGTGCTGCTCGGCCAGCAGGGTGGTGGGCACCAGCAGGGCAACTTGCTTGCCGGCCATGGCGGTGGCGAAGGCGGCCCGGACGGCGACCTCGGTCTTGCCAAAGCCCACGTCGCCGCACACCACCCGGTCCATGGGCTGGCTGGACTGCAGGTCGCGCAGCACCGCCTCGATGGCGGCGTGCTGGTCGGGCGTCTCCTCGAACGGGAAGGCGGCCGCGAACGGCTCATAGGCGACCCGGTCGACATCGATCGCCAGTCCTGCGCGGGCCTGCCGCTTGGCCTGGATCTCAAGCAGCTCGGCGGCCACGTCGTGGACCTTCTCGGCCGCCTTGCGCTTGGCCCTGGTCCATTGCTCGCCACCCAGGCTGTGCAGCGGGGCGGTTTCCGGCGAGGCACCGGAGTAGCGGTTGATCAGGTGCAGCTGGCTGACCGGCACGTACAGGCGGTCGCCCTTGGCGTACTCGATCTCGAGGTATTCGTTCTTCTCGCCACCGGCCTCCAGCGTCACCAGGCCGCGGTAGCGGCCGACGCCATGGTCCTCGTGGACGATCGGGGCGCCGTCGGACAGCTCCCCCAGGTCGCGGATGATGGCTTCCGGTTCCCGGCCGGCGCGCTTGCGGCGCCGCGGCTGTGCCGCGCGTTCCGGGAACAGCTGGCGCTCGGTGAGCACGGTGAACCGGGGATCGTCGAAGGCGAATCCGTCCTCCAGCGGCGCCACCGCGATGAACAGCTTTCCTCCTGCCGCCGCCCCTTCCGCCGCTTGCCGCGGAACGGGCTCCAGGGTGGCCGAGGCGGGCTGCCTCTGCAGGAAGGCGGAGAAATCCGGCAACACCTCGGGCTCCACCCCGGCTGCATGCAGGATCTCCAGCAACGCTTCACGCCGGCCTGGCGAGTCGGAGGCCACCAGCACCAGGCCCGGGTAGCTCCCAAGGAAGTCCTTCAGTGCGGCCGCGGGTACCTGGTCGCGGGCGGCCAGCGGCAGCTCCGGCGCCGGCTGGCTGCCGAGGGCATGCGCCCGTTCGCGTTCGGTGTGGGCATCGCCGCATATCTCGATCCGCAGGCCCTGGTTGAGCCGTGCGCGCAGCTGGTCCGGCGGGAGGTAAAGCTCGGCGGGCGGGAGCAGGGGACGCTCGAGGTCGTGGCGCCGCTGCTCGTAGCGCTCGCCGGTGTGCGTCCAGAAAGCCTCCGCCGCTTCGAGCGCGCCCTCGCCCAACACCGGCAGGGCGTCGTCGGCCAGGTAGTCGAACAATGTCGCGGTGTCATCGAAGAACAGCGGCAGGTAGTACTCGATCCCACCCGGCGCCAGGCCGGACTTCAGGTCCTGGTACAGCGCGCTGCGGCGGGCATCGAAGTCGAAGCGCTCGCGCAGCGTCGCCAGTACCCGCGACAGGGCGTCGTCCTCGAGCGGCAGCTCCCGCCCGGGAAGAAGGTGCACGGCCTCGATCCGTTCCAGCGAGCGCTGGGTCTCCGGATCGAAGCCGCGGATGGTGTCGATCTCGTCGTCCAGCAGCTCGACCCGGAACGGCTGGTCGGCCCCCATCGGGTAGACGTCGAGCAGGCCCCCGCGGACCGCGAAGTCGCCAGGGTCCAGCACCTGAGGCACGTGGCGGTAGCCGGCGGACTCCAGCCGGCGCTTCTCCGCGTCCAGGTCCAGGCGCTGGCCGACCCGTACGTCGAACGCACCGCCGACCACGTGCCTGGGCGGGGCGAGGCGCTGCAGCAATGTCTGTACCGGCACCACCACGATCCCGCGCCGCAGCGAAGGCAGGCGGTGCAGCGCGGCCAGCCGCTGGCTGACGATCTCGGGGTGGGGGCTGAAACGGTCGTAGGGAAGGGTCTCCCAATCGGGGAACGCCACGACGGGGACGTCGCCGTCCGCCGCGTGGGCGCCCAGCAGGGTGCGCAGGTCGTCCTCGAGGCGGCGCGCGGCATGGTTGTCGCGGGTGATCGCCAATAACGGACCGCTGTGTGCCGCGGCGGCCGAGGCGACATGCAGGGCGAGGGCGGACACCGAGGCCGGCGCGCGCCACCAGGCGCGCTGCTGTGCGGCCCGCGGCAGAGGCGGGACAGGGATCGGAAAGTGCATGGACTGGCGCGAAGGAGAAGCGCGCCGATTCTAGCCGATCGTCACCGCGACCCCGCCGCGGCGGCTGCCGCCGGGGCCTGCTCCGGCTCCAGCTCCAGAACCACGCGGACCAGCCCGTCGCGCAGCGACTCACGCACGAAACCGAGCGAGTCGGCCAGCGACAGCATGGGCTGGTTGTGTTCGAGCACATCGCCGTAAAGGCGGCGCAGCTTCTTGCCCCGCGACCACTTCACCAGGCGCGTCATGAGGTAGCGCCCCAGGCCAAGGCCGGCCACGTAGTGGCTGACGAGGATCGCAAACTCGCCCTGCTCGCCATCGGCATCCACGGTGACCCTGGCCACCGCGCCCACCAGTGCCTCGCCCGGCGGTAGCGGCTCTGCCGCGACCAGCGCGAACTCGGTCTTCGGATTGACCCGGGTGAGCTTCTCGAGCACATCGTCGGGCAGCGCTCTCATGGAATGAAGGAAGCGCTGGCGTACTTCTTCCGGCTGCAGGAGGGGGAACGAGGCGCGGAGGGGCTCGGCGTCTTCCGGGCGGATCGGCCGGATGAGGACCTCGCGCCCGTTGGGCAGCCGCTGGCGCTCGTGCCAGGGGGGTAGGCGTTCACGGACAGGCATGCGTGAATGGTGGCACAGCAGATGTAAAGGTTTCCTTCATCGCCGGCTCCGGGCGCCCTTCAGGGCGGGGGCCGCAGCCACTCCGACCGCCACGAGGCGCCGGCTTCGCCCAGTCGCTCGGCGAGCACCGCCAATGCAGGCGCAAGCGCGCGGTCCAGCTGCCATGGCGGGTTGAGCAGGAGCATGCCGCTGCCGTTCATCCGCAGCGGCGAGTCATCGGGGCGGACCAGCAGTTCAAGGGCCAGCGCGGACTTCGCCGGCAGCCCCGGTACCTTGCGCAGGAAGGGGTGCAGCGCACGACGCCGCTTGATCAGATACCAGATCGCCCAGCTTGCCTGTGGCCAGCGCTCCAGCCCGGTGCGTGCCGCGGCCAGCACGCTGTTGAATTCGTCCAGCTGCGCTTCGTAGGGGGGGTCGACCAGCACGATCCCGCGGTTGATGCGACCGTTTGGACCCCGTGGCGGAAGCAGCGCGCCCACCGCGGCATACCCGTCGCGCGCATGGACCGCCACCCGCGGGTCGCCGGCGAACTCGGCTTTCAGCTGTTGTGCTTCGTCCGGCTGCAGTTCGCAGGCCGCGATGCGGTCCTGCCCGCGCAAGGCGTGTGCCAGCAGCCAGGGCGAGCCGGGGTAGGCGGCCCTGCCATGGACCTGCCGGCAGGCGTCGACCGCGTCCAGGTAGCGCGCAATCGCCGGCTCCCCGGACCCGGGATCCTGCAGGCGGCCAATGCCGCCCTCGGCCTCGGCAGTGCGCAGGGCAGGGGTGTCGTCGAGCCGGTACAGGCCCCGTCCGGCGTGGGTGTCCAGGGCGAACACCGCGGCGGGCTTGGCGACCATGGCATCACACAGGGCGAGCAGGACAACGTGTTTGAGCACGTCGGCATGGTTGCCGGCGTGGAAAGCGTGGCGGTAGTTCATCGCGACAAGCGTAACGTGATGACTGGAAGGTGGCTGCCGGATGACCGGAGGTTCCGTCTTCGCGTTGCGTTTACATCTGCCTGTTCATTATTCGTCGTTTGCGTCGGGTCGACGCGCTTACCGCCCTGCCAATGAATCGACGAGACCTCCTCGCCGCCAGCCTGTGCCTGCCGTTCGCCGCCCTGCCGGTGGCGGGAGTGCGCGCGCGCGTGCCGGGCGGCCACGAGGTCCGGTTCGGCCCGGAGACGGTGCCTGCGCTTGCGCGGGAGCTTGCGGCGCGACCGTGGCAAGCACCGTCGCAGCGGCTGCCCGCCTGGCTGGAGTCGATGGGTTACGACGCGTGGCGGGATATCCGCTTTGATCCGGCGCGGGCGTTGTGGGCCGATGGGCATCGTGGCTTCACCGCGCAGTTCTTCCACCCGGGCTTCCTGTTCCGTGAGCCGGTGGCAATCCATGAGGTCGCCGCAGGCCGTGCGCGTGCGCTGGAGTATCGCCCGGAGCTGTTCGATTTCGGTGCCAACCGGGTCCCCGATGGCGCGGCGGGCCAGCCGGTGTCGGGTTTCGCCGGCTTCCGTCTGCACGCTCCGCTCAACGACCCGGGCTACCTGGACGAGGTGTGCGTCTTCCTGGGCGCCAGCTATTTCCGGGCGATCGCGCGGGGCCAGCTGTACGGGCTGTCGGCACGCGGCCTCGCGCTGCGTACCGGCGATCCCAGGGGCGAGGAGTTCCCACGCTTCAGCGCCTTCTGGATCGAACGGCCCGAGCCGGGCGCCGGCCAGGCCGTGGTGCATGCCCTGCTGGACAGTCCGTCGACCACCGGCGCCTTCCGCTTCGTGATCGATCCGGGCGAGCAGACCCTCATCGACGTGCAGGCTCGGCTGTACCCCCGGGTGCGGCTGGACCAGGCCGGCATCGCCCCGCTGACCAGCATGTTCCAGTTCGATGCCAGTGATCGCGGTGGCTTCGACGACTACCGCGCCGCAGTGCACGATTCCGATGGCCTGGCGCTGCTGAACGGTGCCGGCGAGCAGTTGTGGCGACCGCTGTCCAACCCGGCCACGCTGCAGGAAAGCACGTTTGCCGACACCGGTTTGCGGGGTTTCGGCCTGATGCAGCGCAAGCGCGAGTTCCGCGACTTCGGCGATGCCGAGGCGCACTACGAGCGGCGGCCCAGCCTGTGGGTCGAGCCGCGCGGCGACTGGGGGCCGGGCCATGTGCACCTGGTGGAAATCCCGACTGCCGACGAGTACCTGGACAACATCGTCGCTTTCTGGCGCCCGGCGCACGCGCTGGAACCGGGCCGCGAGCACCGCTTCGACTACCGCCTGCACTGGTGCGAGCGGCACGACTGGAACCACAGGCTGGCCCGGGTGGCGCGGACCGCGACCGGCGCGCTGGCGGACGGCGGCCGCCGGTTCGTCATCGACTTCGCGGCGACCCGGGGTAACGGCGACCCGGTTCCGCTGGTGACGGCCGGTGCCGGTCGCGTGGCGAACATGACGGTGCAGGCACTGCAGGGCACCGGTTGGCGCCTGGCTTTTGAACTGCACCCCGGCGATGCGCCCGTCGTCGAGCTGCGCGCCGCCCTGGCCGGCGCCGGCGACACCCCTCTTTCGGAAACCTGGCTGTACCGATGGACGCGATGACCTCCCCTGTACCCACGCCCGCGACGGTGGAAACCGACTCGCGGGGCGTGCCACTGCTTCCGCCGGAGTCTCCGCTGGAGATGCGGATCGCTTCGCTCTCGGACCATGAGCCTGCCCCGCGGGTGCTGCCTGGCGCGCCGCGCGACATCGCCTGGCGGCGCCTGTGGGTGTTCGGTGGTACGGCCGCGCTGACCGGCTACGCGGTGTACCAGCTTTGGTGGGCGCTGCGCCCGGGGGGCGTGGGAGTCCTTGAATGGCTGTCGCTCGTCCTGTTCGCGATGCTGTTCGTGTGGGTGGCGCAGAGCTTCGCCAGCGCCGTGGCCGGGTTCGCGCTGATCGTGCACGGCTACCGCAGGCCCGAGCGGATGGGCCTGATCGAAGGTGCCTCGCTGCCCCGGCTTACCCGGCGCACCGCACTGCTTGCACCGACCTACAACGAGGATCCCGAGCGCCTGATGGCAGGGCTGCAGGCGATCTATGAATCACTGGAGTCCACCGGACGGCTGGAGCACTTCGACTTCTTCGTGCTCAGTGACAGTACCCGCCCGGAGATCAGGACCCGCGAGCGCGAGGCGTTCGAGGCGCTGCGTCGTCGCACCGGCGGCGATGCCCGGTTGTTCTACCGGCATCGCAGCGAGAACACCGAGCGCAAGTCCGGCAACATCGCCGAGTGGGTGCGCCGCTTCGGTGGGGCCTACCCGCACATGCTCACCCTGGACGCGGACAGCCTGATGACCGGCAAGTGCCTGGTGCGGCTGGCGCGGGCAATGGAGCGGCACCCGCGCGCGGCGCTGATCCAGACGCTGCCGATCGTGGTCAACGGCAACACGATGTTCGCGCGGATGCAGCAGTTCGCCGGCCGGGTGTACGGCCAGGTGCTGGCGGTGGGCAACGCGTGGTGGCACGGCACCGAGGGCAATTACTGGGGCCACAACGCGATCGTCCGCACGGCGGCCTTTGCCGCCTGTTGCGGACTGCCGAAGCTGCCCGGGCCGCGGCCGTTCGGCGGCCACGTGCTCAGCCACGACTTCGTCGAGGCCGCACTGCTGCGGCGCGGTGGCTGGGGCGTCCACCTGGTGCCCAACCTGGGCGGCAGCTTCGAGGAAGGCCCGCCGTCGCTGACCGACATGCTGATCCGCGACCGCCGCTGGTGCCAGGGCAACCTGCAGCATGGCGGTGTCCTGCCGGCGCGGGGGCTGCACTGGGTCGGGCGCTGGCACATGCTCACCGGGATCGGCCATTACCTGACCGCTCCGTTGTGGGCGATGCTGATCCTGATCGGTTTGCTGATGACCGCGGCAGGCGGCGCCTTCGCCCAAGGCCAATGGGACGGTCCCGGCGGAGCCGAGCGTTTCCTGCTGGTGTTCGGCCTCACGGTGGTACTGCTGCTCGGACCGAAGCTGTTGGGCTTCACCCTGGCCTTCTTCGACCCCTGGGCCCGGCGCCGTTGCGGTGGGGCGCGCCGGATGCTCGCCAGCATGCTGCTGGAGACTGCGCTGACCACGCTGATGGCGCCCATCACCATGTACGTGCAGTCGCGCAACGTGGCCGAAGTGCTCGCCGGGCGCGACTCCGGCTGGGAGAGCCAGCGCCGTGACGATGGCACCCTGCCATGGCCGGTGCTGGTCCGACGCTACGCCGGGGTGACTGCCTGCGGCGTGGTCGGGAGCGTGGGCGCCTGGCTGGTGTCGCCGCCGCTGGCCCTGTGGATGTCGCCGGTACTGGCGGGCATGGTGTTGTCGATGCCGCTGGTCGCACTGACGACCGCCCCGGGCCCCTCGGCCTGGCTGCGCCGGGTCGGCCTTTTCCGCACCGCCGAGGAAAGTGCCCCGCCGCCGGTCCTGGTGCGGGCGCAGCAGTTGCGTGCGGGCCTGGTGGGCCATGAGCCCGAGCGCCTGCCTGATGAGGTGGAGCCGGTGCAGCCGGGCGTCGCTTCAGGCGAGCCGGCGTACCTGCGCGACTGATCAGTCGCTGCGCAGGCGCAGCTCGATGCCGAGTGCCGCCATGGCGGCCGGCTCGCCCTCCAGGTCGGCGCGCAGGAGGGGGCGCGCCTCCAGCCAGTCGCGGTCGAAACCGATCTCCAGGACAGTGCCGTCGGCCCGCGCAGCCAGCCGCGGCACCGGGTCGGCCTCATGGCCGCGATGGATCAGCACCGCCAGGCGCAGCAGCGCCGCGGTGTGCCGGGCGGCGGGCAGCAAGCGGTCGGGCAGCACGTCGAAGGCGCCCTTGGGAATCTTGCGGCGCTGGGTGCGCACCAGCGCGGCAAGGAACTGCTGCTGCTGGCGTGAGAAGCCGGCGATGTCGGAGTGTTCCACCACGTAGGCGCCGTGCAGGTGGTACTGGCTGTGGGCGATGGTCAGGCCCAGCTCGTGGAGCCGGGCCGCGCGGGCCAGCAGCAGGCGGTCGTCCTGGTCCATCGCCCAGGCACCGGCCAGCTGGTCGAACAGCCGCAGCGCGGTGGCTTCCACCCGCAGCGCCTGTGCCCGGTCGATGCCGTAGCGTTGCATCAGGGCGTCCACGGCGGCATCGCGCGGGTCATCGGCACCGCCGCGGCCGACCATGTCGTACAGCACCCCCTCGCGCATGGCCGCCTTGCTGGTCATCAGCCGCTCCAGCCCCAGTGCCTGGAAGGCGGCCTCGAGCACCAGCAGTCCACCTGCAATGATCGGCCGGCGGTCCGCCCCCAGCCCGGGCAGGTCGATGGCCTCGATCCTGCCTGCGGCGAGCAGCGCGTCGCGCACCTTGGGCAACGCCCCGGCAGTGATGGCGCCCTTGGTCAAGCCCATCTGCGCACAGATGGCGCCGATCGCCTTGTTGGTACCGGAAGAGCCGATCGCATCGTCCCAGCCCAGGGCGCGGTAGTTGTTGGCGAATTGCTGGAACTCGGCCAGCACCTCGGTGAGCGCGTCATCCCAGCGGCGCCGGTCGAGCTTTCCGTCGGAGAAGAAGCGGCGGGTGGTGGCGATCGACCCGGCCTGCAGGCTCTCGCGTTCGATCGGGTCAAGTCCGGAGCCGATGATGAACTCGGTCGAGCCGCCGCCGATGTCGATGACCAGCCGTTGCTTGCCGGGTGCGGAGGGCTGCGCGTGCGCGACGCCCAGGTAGACCAGGCGTGCCTCCTCGCGCCCGGACACCACTTCGATCGCGTGGCCCAGCGCGCTTTCGGCCGGCATCAGGAATGCCTGCGGCGCGGCCAGGCGGCGCACCGTATTGGTCGCGAGTGCGCGCACCCGGTGTGCCGGGACGTCGCGGATGCGCTGTCCGAACCGCGCCAGGCACTCGAACGCACGGGCACGGGCGTCGCGGCTGAGGCCGCCGCGCGCATCCAGGCCCTCGCCCAGGCGCACCGTCTCGCGCAGGCGATCGACCACCCGCAGCTGTCCCAGCAGGTACTGGGCCACCACCATGTGGAAGCTGTTCGAGCCCAGATCGACGGCGGCCAGCAACTCGCCATCCTGCAGCGGCGTAGCCGTTCCCGGCAGTGTTCCCCTCATCCGCGAATGATCGCTCACCCGCCGTACCGCGCAAGCAGCCAGGCCTGTGCCGAGTGCGGCGGCTCGTCGCCGGGCTGGAGCAGGCGGTAGTCGCCATCGGGCTGCAGCTCCCAGGCATTCACGTTGTCGGCCAGGTAGTTGGCGAGGCCTTCCTCGTGCACCCGGGCGGCGAGGGCCGGGTCCAGGATCGGGAAGCAGGCCTCCACCCGGCGCAACAGGTTGCGCTCCAGCCAGTCGGCGCTCGCGCAATACAGCTCGGGGTCCCCGTCGTTGCCGAACCAGTAGATCCGGCTGTGCTCGAGGAAGCGGCCGACGATCGAGCGCACGCGGATGTTCTCGCTGACCCCGGGCACCCCGGCGCGCAGGGTGCACGCGCCGCGCACGACCAGGTCGATCGACACACCCGCCTGGGAGGCCGCATAGAGCGCACGGATGACGGTCGGCTCGTTGAGCGCGTTCATCTTGGCCACGATGCGGCCGGGCCGGCCGGCGCGCGCGTGTGCGGTCTCGCGCTCGATCCGCTGCAGGATCCCGCTGTGCAGGGTGAAGGGCGACTGCAGCATGTGGTGCAGGGCCGGCGGTGGCGACAGGCCGGACAGTTGCTGGAAGATCTGGTGGACGTCCGCGGTCAGCTGCACGTTGGCGGTAAGCAGGCCGAAGTCGGTGTACGCGCGCGCGTTCCCGGCGTGGTAATTGCCCGTCCCCAGGTGGGCGTAGCGGCGCAGGCGGCGGCCCTCGCGCCGCACGACCAGCATCATCTTGGCGTGCGTCTTGAAGCCCACCACGCCATAGACCACCTGCACCCCGGCCTCCTGCATCCGGTCGGCGAAGCGCAGGTTGGCTTCCTCGTCGAAGCGCGCACGCAGCTCCACCACGGCGGTCACGTCCTTGCCGTTGCGCGCGGCCTGGATCAGCGACTCGACGATCTGCGAGCCCTCGCCGGAGCGGTACAGGGTCTGCTTGATCGCCAGCACCGACGGGTCCTCCGCCGCCTGGCGCAGCAACTCGAGGACCGGGTTGAACGAGTCGAACGGGTGATGCAGGAGCACGTCGCCCGCGGCGATGGTGTCGAACATCGCGTCCGCGCCCGGGAGCGCCCGGGGCTGGAAGGGCGGAAACTTCAGGTCCGGCCGATCGACCAGCTCGTGGACCTTGATCACCCGGTTGAGGTTGACCGGCCCGTCGATGTGGTAGGCCGCCTGCGGCCCGAGGCCGAACTTCTCCAGCAGGTTGCGCACGATGGGGGTGGGGCAGTCGCGCGCGATCTCCAGCCGCACGGGCCGCCCGAAGCCGCGCCCGGCCAGCTCGTCGCGCAGCGCCAGGGCGAGGTTGTCGATCTCCTCCTCGTCGAACTCCAGCTCCGAGCTCCGGGTGACGCGGAACTGGTACGCGCCGCGCACCGTCATCCCCGGGAACAGTTCGCCAATGAAGGTCGACAGCAGCGAGGACAGGAATACGAAGTCGTGTGGTCCGCCGCTGACCTTCTCCGGTATCCGGATGATCCGCGACAGCGAGCGCGGGGCACGGACGATCGCATGCTGGCCTTCGCGGCCGAACGCATCGCGGCCTTCCAGCACCACCACGATGTTGAGCGACTTGTTGAGGATCTTGGGGAACGGGTGCGCAGGGTCCAGGCCCAGCGGGGAGAGCACCGGCATCACCCTGCTGCGGAAGTACGCACGCAGCCAGCGGGTCATGCGCGGATCCCAGCGCTCGCGCCCGAACACCCGCACCCCGGCGCGGGTCAGTTCGGGGCGCAGGACTTCGCGCCAGCAGCGGTACTGCGCATCGACCAGTTCACGGGCGCGTTCGTGGATGCGCGCCAGCAATGCCCCGTACGGCAGGCCTTCCGCGGCGGGGGGCAGGCCGAGTTCCTGGGCGCGGAGCAGGTTGCCCACCCGGATCTCGAAGAACTCATCCATGTTGGTGCTGCTGATGCACAGGAAGCGGAGGCGTTCCAGCAGCGGCACCTGCGGGTCGAGCGCCTGCGCCAGCACGCGGACGTTGAAGTCGAGCTGCGCCAGCTCGCGGCTCGCATACAGGGCCGGGTCGCGGAGCGGGTCCAGTCCGTCGGCGTCGCTGTACAGGCCAGCGTCCACCCTCGCTTCACCATCTGCAGGGAGCCGCGAGCGCGGCTTGCGTGGATTGCTCACGAGCGGTTCTCCAGGAACGTGGCCCCGCCGCCGGACTCGCGCGGGAGTACCCGTGACGGGCCGAAGTGGCAGGAAAACGTGCTGCCCACGCCGACCTCGCTCTGGATCGCCAGCCGCGCCTGGTGCAGGTGCAAGGCGTGCTTGACGATGGCCAGTCCCAGGCCGGTGCCGCCGCTCTCGCGTGAACGGCTCGACGACACCCGGTAGAAGCGCTCGGTCAGGCGCGGCAGGTGTGCGGGAGCGATGCCGTAGCCGGAGTCGGCCACCTCCAGCACCGCGCCACCATGATCGGCCGGGCGTAGCCGGATCACCACCTCGCCTGCGCCGGCGGTATGGCGCACCGCGTTGGACACCAGGTTGGAGAATGCGCTGTGCAGCTCGCGCGGTCCGCCCAGCAGGTCGACCCCGGCAGTGTCCTCGACGCGGATGCGATGGCGGCCCTGGCCCAGCGCCATCGCCTCGCGGCGCAGGGTGTCGAGCATCGCCGCCATCGGTACTTGCTCTTCGGCGCTCAGCTGCTCGGTCGACTCCAGGCGCGAGAGCATCAGCAGGTCCTCCACCAGCTGTGCCATGCGTTGGGACTGCTGCTGCATTTCGCGGATCATCGGCTGGCGCTCCGGTTCGTCCTCCTCGTCCATCATGTCGAGGTAGCCGTGCAGGACGGTGAGTGGCGTGCGCAGCTCATGGGAGACGTTGGCGACGAAGTCGCGACGCATCCGCTCCAGATTCAGCAGGCGGGTGACATCACGCGCCACCAGCAGCCAGAGCGATTCAGAGTAGGGGATCAGCTTCAGGCTCAGGGTGGCGTTGCCATCGGGCGAGGCGACCTCGAGGGGTTCCGCGTGCCGTCCGGACGCCAGCCAGCGGGCGAGCGGAAGCGGTTTGAGGCACTCGGCCAGGGGCGCACCGATCATGGCCGGGTACTCCAGTCCGAGCATCGTGGTGCCGGCTTCGTTGAACCACATCACGCGCTGGCTGTTGCGCTCCACCACCACGACCGCGTCGGGCAGCGCGGCGGCGGCGGCGCGATAGGCGCGCAGCATCTCCAGCAAGCGGTTCTTGCGGCCGCGGGTTTCGGCCTGGGCGCGGTGGAGCAGGCGGTCGAGTTCGTTCCACGCGCCCGTCGATTCCGCTGGCGGCGGCTGGCGACGGCGTGCGGTCAGCCGGGCAAGCACCCGGTGCAGGCGCCAGTAGTGCCACGCGATCACCGCCAGCGCGACGAGCGCCAGCGCTTCCCATGGGCGGCCCAGCGCGGCCCCGGCGGCGGTGGCCAGGGCAAGCAGCAGCGCCAGCACCGCGACGGTACGCAACCAGGCCTGGTGGATGTTCGGAGGCATGGCGCCAGTATCGGCCAAGCGGCCGGCTCAGCCTTCGATCGCGCCCGAGAAACGGTAGCCGGCACCCCGCACCGTCTGCACCATGCCCTCGAGCTTGAACGGCTCCAGTGTCTTGCGCAGCCGGCGGATGTGCACGTCGATGGTGCGCTCCTCGACATAGACGCTGCCGCCCCACACATGGTCGAGCAGCTGCGAGCGCGAGTACACCCGGTCGGCGTGGGTCATGAAGAAGTGCAGCAGCCGGTATTCGGTCGGCCCGATCTGGACCGACTGCTCGCCGTCGGCAGTGCGGGCGAACACCCGGTGCGCGGCGCCGTCCACGCGCAGCGCGCCGACGGTGACGCTGCCGTCCTCGTCATCCTCGCGCGAGCGGCGCAGCACCGCCCGGATCCGGGCCAGCAGTTCGCGGGCGGAGAACGGCTTGACCACGTAGTCGTCGACCCCGGACTCCAGGCCGGCCACGCGGTCGTTCTCCTCCCCGCGCGCGGTGAGCATGATGATCGGGATCTCGCGGGTCAGTGATTCCCGGCGCCAGCGCCGGGCCAGCTCGAGGCCGCTGGTGCCCGGGAGCATCCAGTCCAGCAGGATCAGGTCCGGGACCCGGTCGGCGATGGCCAGTTGCGCCTGCTGCGCGTCCCCGGCATG
>Ga0079224_100000256_pt1 | contig 47663 bp, 50 predicted proteins | sample Stecom2015_FD_80414 | JGI IMG/M metagenome (GOLD analysis project Ga0079224, IMG submission 80414) | Agricultural soil microbial communities from Utah to study Nitrogen management - Steer compost 2015 | ecosystem: Environmental > Terrestrial > Soil > Agricultural land | place: USA: Utah... | reverse complement strand
TAATACGAAAGCGGCAGGGGCCTGTAGCTCAGCTGGGAGAGCGCTGCACTCGCATTGCAGAGGTCGGCGGTTCGAGTCCGCTCAGGTCCACCAACGAAAAGCCCCTTCGGAAGCGGATTTCCGGAGGGGCTTTCTCTCTTTGGGGCCCACGGCCTGTCGTGGTCCAACCTGCCCTGGGGCCCATCGGCTACCCCTTCGTCCAACGTCAAGGACGCCTCGTCCCTTTTGGGCCGCTACTCCCCCATGACCTTGATGATGACCCGCTTGGGGCGCTGGCCGTCCCACTCGCCGTAGAACACCCGCTGCCAGGGGCCAAAGTCCAGGCGGCCATCGGTGACCGGGATGACCACTTGGTGGCCCATGGTGAGGCTGCGCAGATGGGCCGCGGCGTTGTCTTCGCCCGTGCCGCGATTGTGGTGGTAAGCGTCGCCCCGGGCGGGATGGCGGTCCCAGGGGGCGATGGTCCCTTCCAGCCAGTCCAGGATGTCCTGCCACAGGCCGCTCTCGCGGTCGTTGACGAAGACGGAGGCGGTGATGTGCATGGCGCTCACCAGCACCATGCCTTCGCGGATGCCGCTTTCCTTGAGGGCGGCTTCCACCCGATCGGTGATGTCGATGATCTCCTGCTTCTTGCGGGTGTGGAAGGTCAGGTAGGTGGTATGGAAACGCATGCCCGGGCCTCCTTCGCGCGGATCTGCTCTCGCGCTCCACGGCATTCGGCGTCGCGGAGACGAATCCTGTCGGGAGGTTTGGGCCTTGGCTCTTGCGCTGGGGCACGGGAAATCCGCCGTGTTCAATGCCTAATGGCAGCTTTTTTGTTCCTGCGCGCAACAGGAATGCCATGGGCTATAGCGAAAGCAGGGAATTCAGAGACAGTTTCTTCCGAAGGCCCGCTTCCGCCGGCAGGCGGGCTTGGGGGCCAAGGGTGGGCCCCAAAATACGACCAGGACAAAGGAGGTTGGCGAAGGTGAACAAGGTGCTGGCGTTTGCTCTGGCGCTGAGCCTGCTGGTCAGCGGGGCGGCCTTGGCCCAGGATGGGACCTGGGGCACCAAGGGGTCTTACGTGGACGAGATCATCCTGCCCATCATCATGGACGCTGAGGCGCAAGTCCTTGCCCTGCAGCGGGGCGACATCCACATCCTGCCGGGGCTTGCGTTGCCCAGCCACATCGAGCGGCTGGCCGCGGACCCCAACGTGGACATTACCGTGGACCCCGGCTACCACATGTTTTACCTGGCCATGAACATGCGGCGGCCGCCCCTCAACGACGTGGTGGTCCGCCGGGCCATCGCCCACGCCATCGACCGGGACGAGATCATCTTGTCCCTGTTCCAGGGTTACATGCTGCCGCTGGCGGAGTTTGTGCCTCCGGCTTCGCCCTTCTTCAACCCGGACACGGAAGTGCCCGAATACGATCCGGAGCTCGCCAAGCAGATCCTGGACGACGCGGGTTACCGCATGGGCCCCGACGGCATTCGCATCGACCCGGGCACCGGTGAACGGTTGCGGGAGATGACTATCTTGACGCCCACCATGGAAGTCGCGCCCACCTCGGCGCAGTTGGGCGTGATGGTCGCGGAAGCGGCCCGGTCCATCGGGTTGCCGGTGCGGGCGGAGCCTTTGGACTTCAACGTCATTGTCGAACGGATCCTGACGGACCTGGGCGGCGACCGCGACTTCGACATGTACGCGCTGGCTTGGGGACTCGAACGGTTCCCGCGCCACCTGTACACCTTGTTCCACTCGGACTTTGACGTGGACGGCGGGGACAACACGCCTGGCCTGCGGGATCCCGACTACGACGCGGCCGCGGAGAAGGTGTGGACCCCCCGCAGTTTGGAGGAGGCCATGGAGGCCGCCTACGAGGCCCAGGAGATCCTCTCCTGGCTGCAGCCCTACGTGCCCCTGTACTCCCGGCCGTACATGGACGCGTTCCGGTCGGACATCGTGACGGGGTACGTGCCCCACTTGGGCTACGGCGCGGCCAGCACCGTGGACGAGAGCATCTGGACGCCTTTGAACATCCGCCTGGTGGACCGGGAGCGGGGCGGCACGGTCCGGTGGCTCTTGGAGCAGGAGCCTGGCAACCTCAACATCCTGGTGGGGAGTTCGGCGTATGACGCGCGGATCTTCGGCCTTGTGTACGGGCCGGGCCTCATCGCCGCGGAGCCGGTGAACAACGAAGACTTCCCGTGGGAAGCCGAGCGGTGGGAGGTCGGCACCTGGACGACGCCGGAAGGCACCGAGGGCACCAAAGTCACCTATTATTTGCGCAAGGACATCACCTGGCACGACGGCGTGCCCTTCACGGCCCACGACGTGAAGTTCACCATGGACTACCTCAAGGAGCAGCGGGTGCCCAAGTACCAGTTTGCGTGGACCAACTACAGCCACGCGGAGGTCGTCGACGACTACACTGTCGCGGTGTACTTTGACAACGTCAGCTACTGGCACACCTACAACACCCGGGCCTTCCTGGCCAAGCACATCTGGGAAAACGTGGAGCAGTTCGACGAGTTCGAGCCATGGAAGGAGCCCCATCCGACGGTGCCTGGCCTGACGAAGATGATCGGTACTGGCCCCTTCGTTTTCAAGGAGTACGTGGTCGGCGAGTACGTGCGCGTGGAGCGCTACGACGGCTTCTGGGCCGGTCTGGACCGGTAGCGCCTGCGTATCCGGCTGGGGCGGGGCCGCGGGGTCGACCAAGGCCGCGTGCCCCGCAGCCGGTTTCCCGTCCACGCGCGAGGAGGCAGGCCCCGCGGGGGGCCTGCCTTTCGTGCCGCTGGGACGGTGCTCCGGCCAAAGTTCGCGGCGGGCCGTGGTCGGAGGTGGAGGGAAGGTCGGATGGCCATGTCGCGCGCTTACTTCTGGCGCCGGGTCGGCTACGGGCTGATCACGCTGTACGTGATCATCACCCTGAACTTCGTCATTTTCCGCATCATGCCCGGGGACCCGGTGTCGCTGGTGCTCAGCCCCGAGTTCACGCCGGAAGTCCGGCAGCTGTTGCGGGAGCAGTACGGCCTCGACCAGCCCATCATGACCCAGTACTGGCTCTACCTGAAGAGCATGATCACCTTGGATTTCGGGCGATCCTTTGTCACCCGTCAGCCGGTGCTGGATGAGCTGCTGTCGCGGCTGCCCAACACCCTGATGCTCTTGGGGACGTCCTTCGTCCTCAACGTGGCCATCGGCATCGTCCTGGGCGTCCAGATGGCCACTCGCCAAGGAACCCGGCTGGAGACCACCATCACGGGCATCTCGCTGTTCCTCAACGCCATGCCGGCCTTCTTTATCGGGCTGCTTCTGCTGTTGGTCTTTGGCTATTACTGGCCCGTCTTTCCCATCCGCGGGACCATGAGCGTGCCGCCGCCCACCGGGTTTTGGGCGGTAGTGCTGGACCGCATCCACCACCTGGTTTTGCCCGTGACGGCCGTGACGCTGAGCGGCTACGGATCTTGGTACTTGTACACCCGCAACAACGTCGTCGGTGCCTTAGGGCAAGACTACGTCCTCACGGCTCGGGCCAAGGGGCTTACGCAGCGGGAGGTGCTGTACCGCCACGCGTTCCGCAGCGTGTTGCCGCCCATCGTCACCCTGGTGTTCTTGTCGCTGCCGGGGCTGATTACCGGCGCGGTCATTACGGAAACCATTTTCTCCCTGTACGGCGTCGGCCGCTACCTGGTGGACGCCACCCTCCAGCAGGACTACCCGGTGGTGCAGGGATGCTTTTACATCATCGCCTTGGCCGTGCTCCTGTGCAACTTGGCGGCTGATCTGGTGTACGGCCTGGTGGATCCCCGCATCCGACTGAGGTGAGTGCCGTGAGCAACCCCCTGCCGCCCCGAACCCCCGCCGCCGGTCCGCCGCCGCCGGCCGCCGCCCACAAGGCCGCGACGCCGCGCCGCGCGGGGGCCCTGCGGGAAATCTGGCGGGAGTACCGGCGTTCGCCCCGGGGTATGCTGGGCTTGTTCATCTTCTTGGTGTTCCTGTTTCTCGGGGTGGCGGCGCCGTGGCTGACGCCTTACGACCCCCTGGCGGACCAGGGCTTGGCCGACCGCATGGCCCGTCCGGCGTGGATGGCCTATTTCCCCCGCTACCGCCACGAGCCGGTGACGGTGGATGCCTTCTTGCTGGACGATTGGGAAGTGGTGGCCGAGGAAAATGTGGAGATCGACTGGGGCCAACGGGAAGGCCAGCCGGTCATGCACGTGCGCACCGCGGGCGCCGGGCAAGCCCGTTTGCAGCTGCAATACGCCTTTGATTACCGGTCCAGCGCGCCGGACACCTTCATCATTCAGGTTCCCTATGTCTTCTCCGGCCAGGGGGACGCCAGCGGCAGGCTGGTCATCCGCTTTGCCACGGCCGATGGCCGCGAGTTTACCATGTGGGAATCGCGGCCTCTGCGGGGCCAGGGGCGCTGGACCACCCAGCGCCTCGATTCCCGGGATATGCAGGTGAAGATGCGCCTCGGGTTCCGCCCCTTGGACAACTTGGCTGCGGCGCTCATGAACGCGCCGGGGGAGTACCGCATTGTGCTGGAATTCACCGCGACGGGCGATGGCCCGGGCGCGGCCCAGCTGACCTTGGGCGAGAGCCGGTTTCGCATCCCGGGGCGCCTGCACGGACTGCTGGGAACGGACCACTTGGGCAGCGATTTGTGGTCCCAGTTCGTCTACGGCACCCGCACCTCGCTCCTCATCGGCTTTGTGGTCGCGATCATCGCGGTGACCGTGGGGACCTTGGTGGGCATTGTCAGCGGCTTTTTGGGTCGCTGGGTCGATGAGCTGCTCATGCGCATCGTGGACGTGATGATCTCCATCCCCTTTCTGCCCATCCTCATCGTCATGGTGGGCGTCATGGGCAAGAGCTTGTGGAACCTGATCTTTCTCATCGCCCTGTTCTCGTGGATGAGCGTCGCGCGCCTGGTGCGGTCCCAGACCTTGACCTTGCGGGAACGGTCCTTTGTGGAAGCTGCCCGGGCTGCGGGGGCCCGCCCCGGCTACATCATGGTGACCCACATTTTGCCCAACGTGCTGGGGCTCGTCTTTGCCTCGCTGGTGCTCCTGGTGCCCGGCGGCATCGTGAGCGAGGCCACCTTGAGCTTTCTCGGGTTTGGGGATCCCCGGGTGCCCACGTGGGGCCGCATGCTGCAAAACGCCCGGGGCTTTGGCGCCTTCGGCGAAATGGCTTGGTGGTGGATTTTACCGCCGGGCCTGGCCTTGACCGTCTTGGCCATGGCCTTTGTGTTCATCGGCAACACCCTGGACGACATCCTCAACCGCAGGAGCAACGAGAGGTAGGGGGGCTCCGTGGCGGAACTGGCAGTCAGCAACCTGAAAATGTATTACCGGACCCGCCAGGGCCATGTGCGGGCGGTGGACGACGTGAGCTTCGTCCTGGCGTCGGGGCGGGCGTTGGGGATTGTGGGCGAGTCGGGCTGCGGAAAGTCCAGCCTCGGCCTGACCCTCCTGCGCCTTTTGCCCCCCAACGGGGAAGTGGTGGGGGGCTCCATCCGCCTGGGAGGCCAGGAGCTGCTCACCTTGGATGACGAGACCTTTAGAAAGAGTGTTCGCTGGACCCAGATCGCGATGGTCTTTCAGGGGGCGATGAATGCCCTCAATCCCGTCTTGACCGTGGGCAGCCAGATCGCCGAGGCCATCTTGGCCCATGAGCCCGTCAGCAGGGAGGAAGCAGTGCAGCGGGCCAAGGCCCTCTTGGAGATGGTGGGCATTAATCCTGCCCGATACGACCATTACCCCCACGAATTCAGCGGCGGCATGAAGCAGCGGGCCGTCATTGCCATGGCCCTGGCCTGCAATCCACAGGTCATCATCGCCGATGAGCCCACCACCGCCTTGGATGTGATGGTGCAGGCCCAGGTGCTGCAAGCCATTGCGGAACTGCGGGAGCAGCTGGGGCTGTCCATGATCCTGGTCAGCCACGACTTGTCGGTGGTGGCCCAGACCTGCGATGAGGTGGCGGTCATGTATGCGGGCAAGATCGTGGAGTACGGGCCGGTGGAGGAAATTTTCCTGCGGCCCAAGCACCCCTACACCCAAGGGCTGGTGCAGGCCTTCCCTGACATCCACGCGGAGCGGGCCCCCATCGTGTCCATCCCGGGCACACCGCCCAACTTGCTGGATCCGCCCAGCGGCTGCCGGTTCCACCCCCGCTGCCCGCTGGCGGACCAGCAGTGCCGGCAGGTGGAACCGGAATTGGTGGAAAAGGGAAGGGTTGGCCATCGCGTCGCCTGCCACCAGGTGTCGCCCCACGGGGAAGTGGCCGAGGTGAAGTTTGCATGACGACGACAGGAACCGACATCCTCCTGGAAGCCCGCGACTTGGTGAAACACTTTCCCCTGCGCCGCAGCCTCGGGCAACTGGTGCGCAAGGAGCGGCCGGCCGTGCGGGCGGTGGACGGGGTCAGCTTTTTCGTGCGCCGGGGGGAGATCCTCGGCCTTGTGGGGGAGTCGGGCTGCGGCAAGACCACCACGGGCCGGCTGCTCTTGCGGCTGGAGGAGCCCACCAGCGGCCAGATCCTCTTTGACGGCCAGGACATTACACTGTTGCCGCCGGCCGCCATGACGCAACTGCGCCGGCGCATGCAGATTGTGTTTCAAGACCCCTATGCTTCCATGAACCCCAACCTGGACGTGTTCAGCATCGTGGCGGAGCCCCTGCGCATCCAGGGGCTGGCCAAGAGCCGGGAGGAAAGGGAAGCTCGGGTGGCCCGGGCCCTGGCCGATGTGGAACTGGTGCCGGCGGAAGAGTTCATGCATCGCTATCCCAAGGAGCTGTCCGGTGGCCAGCGGCAGCGGGTGGCCATCGCTCGAGCCCTGGTGCTAGACCCCGACTTTGTGGTGGCCGATGAGCCCGTCTCCATGCTGGACGTGTCCATCCGAGGCGGCATCCTCAAGATCCTGATGCGCCTAGTGCGGGAGCGGGGCCTTGGCCTACTGTTTATCACCCATGACTTGGCCCTGGCCCGGCACTTTTGCGACCGGGTGGCCGTCATGTACCTGGGGCAGATCGTCGAGCACGCGAGTTCCGACCGGTTGGTGCGGACACCCCTTCATCCCTATACCCAAGCCCTCATGCAGGCCGTCCTTTCCACGGACCCCCGCCGGAAGCGCATCTACACAGGCCTCAAAGGCGAGATCCCCAACCCAGCCAACCCCCCGTCGGGCTGCCGGCTGCACCCCCGCTGCCCCTTGGCCACCGACCGGTGCCGGGCGGAAGCGCCCCCCTTGGCAGAGCATCGTCCCGGCCACTGGGCTGCCTGTCACCACGTGGACCGGGCCTTGGCGGAGCTCGCGCGCCCCCCGGCGTAGCACCGCCGCACCTCCCCGGCGGTCCGAGGCCCACACGGTGGGGCGGGCACAACGGCGCTGGGCTGCGCGGCATAGAACCAATCATTGGTTAATTCTCTGAAAACATCTTGCAGGCCAGCGTCCGGTCTGGTAGACTGTTGCCAGATGGGTGCCGGCATGCAACGTGGTTCGCCTGCCCGCCCGTCGGGAACACTGCAGTGGGAGGCATGGCGGTTTTATGGAACGCGGTCGCGTGAAGTGGTTCAGCAACGAGAAGGGGTACGGTTTCATCGAGCGGGAGGGCGGCGAGGACGTATTCGTTCACTACAGCGCCATCCAGCAGGAAGGGTTTAAGACGCTGGAGCAGGGCGAAGAGGTGGAGTTTGAAATCGTTCAGGGCGCCCGGGGGCCCCAGGCGGCCAACGTCCTGCGCCTCCACGAGGGCGGATCCCGGCTTTAACGCCGCCGGTTCTCGGAACCGCCCCGGGGGGCCCGGAACCTACGGATGCCAGAACGCGCCAAGGACCGGCTGCGCCGCAGCCGGTCCTTGGCGCGTTCTGGAGACCAGCCGCCCGCGGCCAGCCGCGGGCGGACATTCACCGCAGCATGAGCGGGATTTGCACGTAAAGAAGCAAGGTGGCCACCAGCAAGGACGGGACGCTGGTGGCGAGCCCCGGCCAAAACCACTCCATAAAGGTGACGCCCCGGCCCTCCTGGCGTTCCAGCATCCCCAGGGCCACGATGTTCGCGGTGGAGCCGATGAAGGTCAAGTTGCCCAAAATGGTGCCGCCCATGAGCATGCCCCACCACAGCGGGGCCACCTGCACGCCCACGTCGGCCAGATCGCCCACGATGGGGATGAAGCTGGCCACCGCCAGCACGTTGTCCATGAGGGCGGTGAGGATCCCGATGCTCCAGGTGATCAGGAGGAACAGCGCAGTCAGATTGCCTGCAGTGGCGTTAATCATGCCCTGGGCGATATGCTCGGTGACGCCCACGTAGCGCAGGGTGCCCGCGGAGGCAAACAGCAGCATAAAGAACAGCAGCGTCCACCAGTCCACCCGGGTTTCCACGAGGACCTTAGCGCGCCGCCGTTCGATAAAGAGGACGATGCCCGCGGACAGCATGGCCACGCCGATCAACATGATGTTCTGTTCCAGGCCCAGCCACGCTTCGATGTTCTTGTGGAGCAACAGCCCCGCAATGGTGCCCACAAACAAAAGGGAGGGGACCAGGATGCCGCCGGTCTCCCCGGGGTCGTCGTGGCCTTGCGCCCGCTTCTCAATGGCCGCCTGCAAATCGGCCATGGGCTTGCGGAAGTACCAGAAGGACAGCACGATAGTGACGACGAGGGCGATGATGGAAATGGGCGTCGCCCAGCGGAGGAAGTCGGGGAAGGTCAAGCCGGCCCGCAGCGCGATGAGGACGCCGATGGGGTTGCCCACGACGGTCGCGCTGCTGCCGATGTTGGTGGCAAAGACGACCATGATCAAATAGGGCACCGGCGAGAGGCCGTAATGCCGGGCGATACGCATGGTGATGGCGGCCATAAAGAGGATGGAGGTGACTTCGTCCACCAGGGCCGCCGAAAGAAAGGACAAGCCCATGAGGGCCACCATCAGGGTGACCGCGCCCCGGCTGATGGTGGGCAGCACCCGGTTGAGCGCCCGGGTGAAAAAGTCCTTCTCCTCCAGGTACCCGATGACGATCATCATCCCGACCAGAAACAGGATGACATCCAGGCTCGCGAACTCGATGAAGTGCTCCACGTCCAGCATGCCCGAGGCAAACAGGAGGGCAATGCCCGTCAGGGCGAAGGCCACACGAAACTCCCAGAAAAGCAGCGTGCCAAAGATGAACCCGGCAAAGATGGTAGTGGCCAGCACCTGTTGGCCGGTGAAACCGGTAAGGGACGTGAGCCCGGCGACGGATCCTACCAAGAGAACGTATCCGATGGCCTTGTTCATGCCGTCGTCACCTGCGGGGTGACCGTCACCTCCCTGGACAGGGCTCGCTGGAGTTGTCGCTGGGACCAATCAGCAGGAAACAGCCACGGGCGGGCCAAGGGTGTGCGGCCCGCCCTGGTCCAGACGCGGGGGCGGCACGGCCAATGCCGCCCCAGACCAGCACCGGTCAGAAAGCGGTCAGCAGCCAGGCGGGCGCCACTTGCACCGCGCTCACGATCTGCACCACGGTGTCGGGGAACAGCCCCAGGATGAGGGTTCCCGCGAGGCCGATGACGGCGGCCCAGCGCAAGCCAGCAGGCACCGCCAGGGGCGCCTTGTCCTCGGCCTCGATCAAGTACATGGTGCGCACCACGCCCCAGTAGTACGGAATGGAGATGATGCTGTTGATCATCATGACCACGGCTAGCCACGTCAGGTTGGCCCCCACCGCTGCCCGGATCAGGTAGAACTTGCCGAAGAAGCCGGCGGTGGGCGGGATGCCAATGAGGCTCAGGAGGAAGATGGTCAGGGCCAAGGCCGCCAGGGGCGAGCGCTGGCTCAAGCCCTGGAAGTCCCGGATTTCCTCCGACGGATGGTGACGGCCCACCAGGATCACCACGGCGAACGCGCCGACGGTCATAAAGGCGTAGGCAATGAGATAGTAAATCATCGCGGAGACAGCAGCCGGCGACGCCACCGCCAAACCCACCATGATGTACCCCGCCTGAGCCACCGCGGAGTAGGCCAACATCCGGCGCATATTGGTCTGCAGGATGGCCGTGATGTTGCCCACGGTCATGGACACGACGGCCAGCAGGATGAACACGGTGGTCCACTCGGCCCGCAGGGCCGGCAGCCCCACCATGAAGATGCGCAGGGCCGCGGCGAAGGCCGCCGCCTCGCTGGCGGTAATGAGGAAAGCCGCCACCGGGGCCGGCGAGCCCTGGTAGACGTCGGGGGCCCACATGTGGAAGGGCACCGCCGCCATCTTAACCCCCAAGCCGGCGATGAGGAACATCATGCCGGCCACCACCACCGGAGCCATGGCGTCGCTGGCGCTGAGGGCTGCCGCGATGTCTTGGAGGTGCAGGCTGCCCGCGACGCCAAAAAGCAGCGACATGCCAAAGAGAACGATGCCGCTGGAAATGGCGCCGACGAGGATGTACTTCAGCGCCGCCTCGGTGCTCTTGGCGCTCTTGCGCAGCATGCCGGCCAAGCTGTAGGAGGCCAGGGAGAGGCACTCCAAGCCCAGATAAATGGTGAGCAGGTTCAGGGAGCTGGCCATGAACATCATGCCCACCGTGGCCAGCAGAATCAGGATGTAGAACTCCCCTGCCGGGAGCTGATGGCGGTGCACGTAGTCCAAGGAGACCAGCACCGTCAGCGCACCGACCACGAGGAAAATCACCTTGAAGACACTGCCAAATCCGTCCACCACCACCGTGCCGCTCCAGATCTCGGCGGTGGTACCCAGGACGTGGCTGTTAAGCGCGGCGGCGGCCGCGCCGATCCCCAAGAGGGCCAGGATGCCCGGCACCCGGGCGCTCCGCACGGTGAGGCCGGCCGCCAGCACGACAACGCCGGCCACCGCGAGGATAATCTCCGGCAAGATCAGCCGCAGGCTGCCGTCGACAGGCATGGGCGTCACATCCCTCCGAGCCTGGCGGCCAGCACGGCGATGGGTTCGTTAAAGAGCCGCAGGGCGATGCCAGGCAGGATGCCGAGCAACACGATGAACACCATCAACGGCGCGGCCACCACCAGCTCCCGAGTGCTGATGTCGGGCAGGCGGTCGCCCGTGGGCTGGCCCATGAGCACCCGCTGCATCATCCACAGGTGGTAGCCGGCGGTGGTGACCAGGCCCAGGGCGGCGCCCAAGATCACCAGCGTGGTGTACACCGGGAAGGAGCCCACGAAGGTGAAGAACTCGCCCGGGAAGCCCGCCATGCCCGGCAGCCCCAGGTTGGCGAAGGCGGCAAAGGCCGTGATGGAGGCCGCCACGGGAATCTTGGTAAACAGCCCGCTCATCTCGTTCATCATGCGGGTGTGGGTCCGGTCGTAGATGACGCTGGCCACCACAAAGAACAGAAGGGGCGAGATGATCCCGTGGGACACGTTGACAAACATGGCCCCGTTGAGGGACATGGGTGTCATGGCCGCCACGCCCAGGACGACGTAGCCCATGTGGCTGATGGAGGAGTAGGCCACCAGCTTCTTCATGTCCGTCTGGGCCATGGCCGCGAGGGCGCCGTAGATGATGCCGATAACGCCGAGCACGGCCAACACCGGCGAGAAGGCCTGGGCTGCGTCAGGGAACGTGGGCAGCATGAAGCGGAAGAAGCCGTAGGTTCCCGTCTTCAGCAAGATACCCGCCAGGATCATGGAGCCGCCGGTGGGCGCCTCCACGTGCGCGTCGGGCAGCCACGTGTGGAAGGGGAAGATGGGCACCTTCACCGCGAAGCCGGCAAAGAAGGCCAGGAAGATCCACCACTGCAAGGTGGGAGAGAGGTTGGCCTGCTCGGCCAGCACCAGCACGTCGAAGGTGCGCGGCGTGAGGCCCGAGCCCAGGTACAGGGCCAAAATGCCCACCAGCATGATGGCGCTGCCCAACAAGGTGTAGATGAAGAACTTCAGGCTGGCGTACTCCTTGCGGGGCCCGCCCCAGATGCCGATGATGAAGTACATAGGCACCAAGCTGGCCTCAAAGAAGATGAAGAACAGGAAGTAGTCCAGCGCCGTGAATACGCCGTAGATGGCCGTCTGCAACACCAGCATCCACAGGAAGAATTCTTTGACCCGGTGGGTGATGGTGAAGGAGGCCAGCACCGACAAGGGCAACACCAGGGCCGAGACGGCGATCAACGGGAAGCTGATCCCATCAACGCCCAGCTTGTAGCTGATGCCGAGGCTGGGGATCCAGTCCCGCTGGGTGATCAGCTGCATGCCCGGCTGGGAGAAGTCCAGCTGCTGCCAGAGGGAGATCACCAGGAGCAGCGGGATGAGGGACACCGCCAGGGCGAAGGCCCGGATCGCGCTCACCCGTTCCCGCGGGAAAAACGCGAGGAGGATGGCCCCTAACAGGGGGATGAAAACCAAGGCAGTGAGCAGCATCGCGTTATCCTCCTATTACCAGGATTGCCAGTCCGGCCAACAGGCCCAGGAACAAGACCAGCATATACGATTGCACATAGCCCGTCTGCAGCTGCCGGAGCACCCGGCTGCCGACCACGAACGCGCCGCCGACGCCGTTGACGATGCCGTCGACCACGCCCCGGTCGAATTCGTCCACGTACTCGGACACCCGGCGCGTCACCCAGCCGGCCGCATTGACCACCAGGTCGATGATGTTGCGATCGATCCAGGCGCTGACCAGGGCCAGCCCGATCATGCCGCGGACGAAGACGTACTGGTACACGTCATCGATGTAATAACGCCGCTTGAGGACCACCCAGATGGGGTAGAACACCTGGATGATCCGGCGGCGGGAAACCAGGTTGAACTTGTAGATGGCCAGGGCCAACAGGACGCCCGCTACCCACACGGCGGTGGCCACACCGAAGACAAAGGTGTTGAACTCCGCGTGGTGCGGTTGGCCAAAGTACACAAACCCCGCCAGCCAGCTGGCCGCGAACCCGGACACGGCCGCGAAGAAGCCCAGGATCATCAGCGGGTAGGTCATGACCCGCCCGCCTTCGTGGGCCTGCTCGTAGGCCTGCCGGTTGCGGGGGGTGCCAAAGAAGGTGAGGTAAGTGGCGCGGGTGGTGTAGAAGGCCGTCAGGGCCGCCGCGGCCACGAGAACCCAAAAGATGGCCGGATTGTTGTGCCAAGCATCCAGGAGAATCTCTTCCTTGCTCCAGAAGCCCGACAGCGGAGGGATGCCGATGAGCGCGCCCGCGCCGATGAGCCACGTCCAACCGGTCACCGGCAGCTTGCGGAACAGGCCGCCCATCTCGTGCATGTTTTGGGTGTGCACCGCGTGGATGACGGACCCCGAAGCCAAGAAGAGCAGCGCCTTGAAGAACGCGTGGGTGATCAAGTGGAACATGGCCGCGGTGTACCCGCCCACGCCCAAGGCGGCCACCATGAAGCCCAGTTGGGAAATGGTGGAGTAGGCCAGCACCTTCTTGATGTCTTCCATCACAAGGGCGATGGTGGCGGCAAAGAGGGCCGTAAAGGCGCCTACCCAAGCCACCACTTCCAGGGCTGCCGGCGCCGGCGCAAACAGCACGTAGGCCCGGCCCACCAGGTACACGCCCGCCGCTACCATGGTGGCCGCGTGGATAAGGGCACTGGCCGGAGTGGGACCCGCCATGGCATCGGGCAGCCACACGTGCAGCGGGAACTGGGCCGACTTGCCCACGGGCCCGATGAAAAGGAGGATGGCCGCGATGGTTAAGAGCGGCAGACCGATGGCGCCGGTTGCGACCGCGGTGCCCAGCTCGTCGAAGCGGAAGGTGCCCGTGGCCGCGAACAGGAGCATGATGCCCACCATCATGCCGATGTCGCCGACGCGGGTGGTGAGGAACGCCTTGTTGGCCGCGTGGACGTTGGACCGCTCCTCAAAGTAGTGCCCGATGAGGAGGTAGGAGCAAAGCCCCATCAACTCCCAGAAGACAAAGAGGAACAAAAGGTTGTCCGACAGCACCAGGCCCAACATGCTGAAGGTGAAGAGCGACAGCACCGCGTAGTAGCGCTTGTAGCGCACGTCGCCTTCCATGTAGCCCACGGAGAAGATGTGGACCATGAGGCTGACCAAGGTGACGACCACCAGCATCACGGCGGTCAGGGGGTCCACCTGCAGGCCCAACGTGAGGGCCAGGTCCCCGTGGATGGCCCAGGTAAAATGCTGCTGGAGGCGCGCGCCGCCGATGACGTCCAGCAGGACGCCGACGGACAAGAGAAATGCGATGCTCATCGCGCCGATGCCGACCCGGTCGCCCTGCCCCGTGGTGCGGTGGCCAAAGAGGGCGATGAAGAAGGCCGCCGCCAGCGGGAGCACCGGAATGAGCCATGCCAGTCCTACCATTTCACAGCCACCTTCCGCAGTCTGACGCCGGAGTTGCCCGACGGTACGCCGTCCACTACCACCGCAGCAAGTGCACCCGCTCGATGTCGATGTGCTTCTCGCGGCGGGCAAGGATCAAAATGATGGCCAGGGCCAGCGCGACTTCCGCGGCGGCCACCGTCATCACAAACAGGGCGAACACCTGTCCCGCCGCGGCCGCCTGCCACAGGGTGGCCGCGAAGGCCACCAGGTTGATGTTCACCGCGTTGAGCATGAGCTCCACGCACATAAGAATCCGGATCGCGTTGCGCTGGGTCAACGCACCGTAGAGGCCGAGGCCAAACAAGATCGCGCCCAGGATGAGCGGGTAGGTCAACGGGATGCCGGTGCCGGTCATGACCCTTGTTCCTCCTTGTTGTCGTCGCGGACGGCGATCACGATGGCCCCCACGAGGGCGATGAGCAGCAGCACCGCCGCCAGCTCAAAGGGGATGACGAAGTTGGTGAACAAGGCCCGGCCGATTTGGGCCACGCTGTCCCCGGCGATGCCCGTCAGCGCCGGCCAGGGCACGTTGGCATACACGAACACCATGATGGCGACAAAGGCCAAGGTAGCCACCACGGGCAGGACGCCCCGCCGCCAAAAGGCCTGTCCCTCCGGCGGCGCCGCCGGCACCGGCTCGCGGCCGCCCCGCACTTCCGCCGCCTCTGACAGCATGATGCCGAAGAGGATGATGGTGGTCACCGCGCCCACGTAAACCAGCACCTGGGCCGCCGCCAGAAACTCCGCTCCCATGGTCACGAACACGCCGGCCACCAGCAGGAACGTGAAGCCCAGCCACAGGGCGGCGTGCATGATCTTCGGCGCCGTAACGACGCGGTAGGCGGACACGACGGCCACCGCGGCCAGCGCCAGGAACGCAATCCGCGCCACGTCCATCAGCGCCGGCCACCTCCGCGCGTCTTAACGCCAAAGTTCTGCTCTTCCCGGATGTTGACCACCGGCGTGATGGCCCGGCGGCCGATCTCGGCCAGCTGATCCCGGGTGTACACCAGGCTGGGCAGGTCGTAGGAGGCCAGCTCAAACTGGTCCGACATGGCCAGCGCGTCAAAGGGGCACGCCTCCACGCACAGCCCGCAGTACATGCACCACGTGGAGTCCAGGTTGTAGACGTCCAGCACCTTGCGGCGGGTCTTGTTGTCCCGGTGGGACTGGATCTCGATGCAGTTGACCGGGCACGCCTTGGCGCACAGCTCACAGGACACGCACTTGAGGTTGCCTTCCTCATCGCTGAGCAGCACGGGGATGCCGCGGAAACCCAGGGGCATATCCAACTGCTCATCCGGGTAGTTGATGGTGACGGTGGGCGAGAACATGTTGCGGATGGTGATGCCCATGCCGATCAGCGCCGTCTTGACCATGCCGAAAAAGTCCCGCAGGCTCCGGAACACCGTCGCACACCTCTCTTCGTTCCGGGGGCGTCCCCCGGGTCCTGTCTCAGCCCCGCAACACCACGTACAAGCCCGTCCAGCCCAGGTTAATCAACGCCAGGGGGATGAGCACGTACCAACCCAGGTTCATCAGGTGGTCCACCCGGATGCGGGGCAGCGTCCAGCGGATCCACATGGCCACAAAGATGAAGAAGTACGTCTTGATCAAGAACCACACAAAGGGCGGGAAGAACGGACCCGTGGGACCCCCAAAGAAGAAGGTGGCCGCCAGGGCCGAGAAGGCCACCAAGTTCGCGTATTCGGCCAGGAAGAAGATGGCCCACCGCATCCCGCTGTACTCGGTGTTGTAGCCGGCTACCAATTCGCTTTCGGCTTCGGGCAAGTCGAAGGGGGCCCGGTTGATCTCCGCCAGGCCGGAGGTGAAAAACACGAGAAAGCCCAGGATTTGCGGGAAGATGAACCAGTTGGCAATGCCGCCCTGCTGCGCCGCCACGATGTCGCCCAAGCGCAGGGAACCGGCCATCATGCCGATGGCGACGATGGACAGGACCAGCGGAATTTCGTAGCTGACCAGCTGCGCCGCCGAGCGCATGGCGCCCAGGAGCGACCACTTGTTGTTGGACGACCAGCCGGCCATGAGGATGGCCAGGACGCTCAGTCCCGTCACGGCGGAGATGTAGATTAAGCCGATGTTGAGGTCCTGGACGATGGTCTGGGGTCCAAAGGGGATGACGACCCACAAAGCGGTGGCGGCAGCGAAGAACACCATGGGCGCGAGGACGAAGACGGCCACATCGGCGCCGCTGGGCACCACGTCTTCTTTGGTCAATAGCTTAATCGCGTCCGCGAAGGTCTGCAAAAGACCCCGCGGCCCGGTGCGCATGGGCCCCGGGCGGCGCTGCATGCGGCCGGCGACTTTGCGCTCCATCAGCACGAGGATGAGGGCGTTGACGGCCAAAAACCCGGTGACCAGCACGCCCTTGATCAAGCCCATCACCACGTTGAAGGTGGACTGGCTCCAGCCCCAGGACTGGAACAGCCCCCACAGCCAGTCGCTCATTTACCGGTCCACCTCGCCCATGACGATGTCGATGCTGCCGATGATGGCCACCATGTCGGCGATCAAGTGGCCTACGCCCATCGGCTCCAAAAGCTGCAGGTGGACGAAGCACGGGGAGCGGTAGTGGCACCGGTAGGGCTGATCCGTTCCATCGCCCACCAGATAGACGCCGACCTCGCCCCGGGGCGATTCCACCCGGGCATAGGCGTCGCCGTTGAGCTTCATGCGCCGGGGGACGTCGCCCAGCCACGGCCCGTCGGGGATGTCCCGCAGCGCCTGGCGGATGATCTTGATGGACTCATAAAACTCCTGCATGCGCACCACGTAGCGGGAGTAGACGTCGCCGTGCTCACCCACGGGGACGCCAAACTCAAACCGGTCGTAGACGGAGTAGGGGTCCACCTTGCGCAGGTCGTAGGGGACGCCCGAACCCCGCAGGACCGGGCCGCTGGCGCCATAGGCGATGGCCTGCTCGGCGGTGATGACGCCGACGCCCTTGGTGCGGGTTTCAAAGATGCGGTTGCCCGTCAGCAGGTTGTTGTACTCCCGCAGCTTGTCTTCCAGCACGTCCAGGAAGCGCAGCAGATCGTCCGCGAAGCCGTCATAGAGATCGTTGCGGACGCCGCCCACCCGCAGGTAGTTGTATAGCATGCGGGCACCGGTCAGCTTTTGGAAGATGTCAAAGAGGCTTTCCCGTTCACGGAACGCGTAGAGGAAGGCGGTGGTGGCCCCCAGGTCCAGGGCAAAGGTGCCAAACCACAGCAGGTGGCTGGCCAGGCGCTGCATCTCGCCGACGATGACCCGGATGTATTCGGCCCGCTCGGGGACCTCCACGCCCATGAGCTTTTCGGCGGCCATTACATAAGCCCATTCGCTCGTTATGGCGGCCAGGTAGTCGGTGCGGTCGGTATAGGGGATGACCATGGTGACCTGGCGGCGCTCGGCAATCTTCTCGAAGCACCGGTGGAGGTAGCCGATGTCGGGCTCAAGCCCCAGGACCCGCTCGCCGTCCACCCGCAGCTTGAGCCGCAGCACGCCGTGGGTGCTGGGGTGCTGCGGGCCCATGTTGAGGAAGAGCTCGCGCTCGGCCGGCTGCGCGGCCTGCTGCTTCACTTCGCCGGATACAGCGGTTTCGGCCAAAGCCGTTCACTCCCATCGGGTGTCAACGCCGTCCGCTGCCCGAGCCCCGCCGTCAGCGGGTGACCCGGGTGCGCTTCGGACGCTGGTCGACGTAATCCTTGCGCAATGGATAGCCGACCCAATCCTCCCGCAACAGAATGCGGCGCAGGTCGGGATGGCCTTCAAACACGATGCCCATCATGTCGTAGACTTCCCGCTCGTGGAAATTGGCGGTGGGCCAGATGTCGACGACGCTGGGCACCCGAGGGTTGTCCCGCGGCACGTCGATCTTGACGCGTAACTTGCCCCGCCGCCGGGCGTTGGTACCAATGGTCACCAGATGATAGACCACCTGAAACAGGCCCTGGTCAATGTAATCCACGGCGGTTACGTCGCTCAAGTAGTCAAAAGCCAGCCCCGGATGCTCTTTCACGTGGCGAAAGAACTCCGGGGACTGATCCGCCGTGATCTTCACCTCCAGCCAGTCATCGGCCTTGTGCTCGACGACCAGCTCCGGAAAACCATCGGTCAGGGCGGCCGCCACCGGCTGCAAGTGCTCGGGCATCGCCGTGGCCTCGTGCTCACTCACCGGGAATCACCTTCTTGCCGGCTCCGGGATTTCGATTCCTTCGCGCATGATCTTCTCTTGCAGCAGCAACACGCCGTGCAGGAGCGCTTCCGGCCGCGGCGGGCAGCCCGGCACGTAGACATCGACGGGGATGACCTTGTCGACGCCGTCCACGATGTTGTACTCGCCGTGGTAGGGACCGCCGTTGACCGCGCATCCGCCCATGGCCAGGACCCACCGGGGTTCGGCCATCTGATCGTAGAGCAGCTTCACCCGATCGGCCATCTTCTCGTTCACCGTGCCCGGGACGATCATCAGATCGGACTGGCGCGGGGAAGCCCGGAAGATCATGCCGAAGCGGTCGAAGTCGTAGCGGGAAGCGCCCGTGGCCATCATCTCGATGGCGCAGCAGGCGATGCCGAAGAGCATGTACCACAGCGACGACTTGCGGCTCCAGTTGATCAGGCGGCGCAGGCGGGTGGTGACGACGCCGGGCACCGCCTCGTAGCTCATCAGACCCAACGCAAGACCCCCTTCTTCCAGGCGTACACCAGGCCGTCCACCAGCATGACGAGGAAGATCACCATGAGCACAAAGGCGTACATCCCCAGCTCACGCAGGACGACGGCCCACGGGAAGAGGAACACGACCTCCACGTCGAAAACGACAAAAAGCAAGGCAAAGATATAGTAGCGGATGTGGAAGGGGGCCTGGCCTTCGCCTACGGGAATCTCGCCGCATTCGTAGGGGGTAAGCTTCTCCGTATAAGGGTTGTGCGGCCGCAAGAGCCGGCCCAGGGTCAGGTTGATGGCGACAAAACCGGCGCCGACCAAAAAAAAGATGAGGACGTCGGTGTATGCACTGAGCATGGCAGCCCCTCCCCGCGCCGCGGTAAGCTCCATTTTTCACAAAGTACGAGCGGACGCTGCCGCTCCTCCTGTGGGAAACGCGCCGAAACCCCTCGCTGCCGCTTCCAGGTCTCTTCCAAAGGCCATTATACGGGGCGCCGAAGGGCCGTGTCAAGGCAACAGCATGGGCAGGGCCCCCGGCCTCAGGGCAAAGGTGGCGGGCAAGTTTCCGACTAGTTCGCCGTCGGCTTGGATGCGCAGGTGGGACGGGCCTTCCACTACCACTTCCCGGGCCCGCCGGTAGGTGATTTTTGGATGGCCCAAGTGGGCGCCAGAAAACACCCGCGGCAGGGTTAACAAGGTGCCCAGTTTGCTCAGGTCGCCGGCAATGCACACATCCAACTGGCCATCGCGCAAGTCGGCGCGGGGGCAGATCATCATGCCGCCTGCGTAGAAACGCCCGTTGCCCACAGCCATGAGCAGGCTCTTGACGTGCTGGGGCACGCCATCCACGACGATCCTAAACGGCGCGTTTTCGTAGGTGAACAATGTTTGGAAGACGGCCTTAATATAGGGAATGGGCCCGCCCCGCTTGCTGCCCGTCTCGTTGACCCGCGCGGCCACTTGGGCGTCAAAGCCCGTGCCTGCCACGTTGCAGAACAGCCGATCGTTGACCACGCCCACGTCGATGCGGGTGACGCGGCCGGCCAGCACCACCTCCAGCGCCTCCAGGGGCGAGCGGGGCAGCCCCGCGGTGCGGGGAAAGTCCACGCCCGTGCCCAGGGGGATGAAGCCCACGGGCACGCCGTCGGTGCCTACGCCGTTTACCACTTCATTGAGGGTGCCGTCGCCGCCCACGGCCACTACCGCCGTGTAGCCGGCCGTGGCTGCTTCCCGAGCCAGTTCGATCGCATGGCCCGGACCTTCCGTTTCGAGGACGTCCCACTCCACTTGCCGTGTGCGCAGGTGGGCAGCCAGGGCCGGCCAGGTGCGGCGCACCCGCCCGCTGCCGGCCACCGGGTTGACGATAAAGGCCAACCGCACGGACGCGCATCCTCCTTGCCACAAAACGGTGCGATCTTCCACATGGCAGGCGGCATTTCCTGTCGGAGGCGGCGTTCCCGGGTCGGGCCCAAGCCCTTGGCTGGCGGTCTGCGCTCCGTTTCCAAGCTTTTGAAGGGGATTCGTCTATAACTGTGTGCTATAATTGGCCGCGCCGGGGCGGAGGCCTGCCACGGTAGGGAGGGTGAACCCGGCGTGTTTTGTCGCGATTGCAAATTGCATGTGATCCTCATTGCCTTCGTGGTCTGCCTGGCCGCTTTTCTGGGCGGACAGCGCCTGGCGTATAGCCAGCGGGTTGCAGCCCCCTTGGAGCGGACCCTGGCCGCCCTGCCGGGCGTGGTGGCCGTGGAGCTGGAATCCCACGGCCAGGGCACCGACGTGGTGCTGCATGTGGAGCCCGGCGCGGACTTGCCCCGCCTCTACCGGGAGGCGGAGGCCGCGGCCCGGGAGCAGCTGGGGGCCGGCTTGAGCCGGGTGCGGCTGGCGGACCGGCGCACGCCGGCCCTGGTGGAGGCCTTCTATCGGATCCACTTGCCGCTGCAGGAGGGCGCCGCCACCGGCCGCTTTACCGCCATGGCCGAGCAGCTCGCGGACCTGGCCACCAACCTGTCCTTGGACGACTACCGCGTCTATGTTGATGAGCGGTACGTGTACGTGATGATGGCGGCGGGCGACGCCTATCTATACGAAATCATTGCCCGGCCTCACCGGGTGGACCCGATCGGGGGGGCTGCGGGATGATCCGGGAAGTGCTCCTCGGCGCCGGAGCAGCCCTGCTGGTGTTTTTGGGGCTAAATGGGGTGGATGTGCTCCCCTTTTTGTTCCTGGCGGCCCTCTTGGCCGTGCTCTGGTTTTTGGTGGAGGGGCGCGGGGCCGGCCGCCGGTTTCAAGTGGTCGGCGCGCCTTCAGCCGCCGAGGGGCCGGCGCCGGTCACCTTTTCCGACGTCGGCGGCCAGGAAGTGCCTAAGCGGGAATTGATGGAGGCGCTGGAGTTTTTGCGGGAGGCGGAACGGGTTGCGCAGCTGGGGATCCGCCCGCTGAAGGGGATTCTGCTGGCAGGCCCGCCGGGCACGGGCAAGACCCTCATGGCCAAAGCCGCAGCCCATTACACCGACTCGGTGTTTCTGGCCGCTTCGGGTTCCCAGTTCGTGGAGATGTACGCGGGCGTGGGGGCCCAGCGGGTGCGCCAGCTGTTCCGGGAAGCCCGCGCCCTGGCCCGGCGCCAGGGCAAGCGCAGCGCAATGGTGTTCATCGACGAGATCGAGGTCCTCGGCGGACGGCGGGGCCAGCACGGCAGCCACTTGGAGTACGACCAGACCTTAAACCAACTGCTGGTGGAGATGGACGGGCTCAACGCGGACGATCCCGTGCGGGTGCTGGTCATCGGCGCCACCAACCGGGCCGACTTGCTGGACCCGGCCTTGCTGCGTCCGGGGCGGTTTGACCGGGTGGTGCACGTGGATCTGCCCGATCGCGAAGGCCGGCTGCACATCCTCAAGATTCACGCCCGCGGGAAACCGCTGGCTCCCGATGTGGATCTGGAGGCGGTGGCGCGGGACACCTACGGGTTCTCGGGCGCGCACTTGGAAAGCCTGCTCAACGAAGCCGCGATCCTGGCCCTGCGGGCGGGCAAGGACGAGATCGGCGCAGCGGAAATCCGTGAGGCCATCGACAAGGTCATGATGGGCGAGAAGCTGGACCGCAAGCCCCGGCGGGAAGAGCTGGTGCGGGTCGCGTGCCACGAGATGGGCCACGCGCTGGTGGCGGAGTTGGTGCGGCCGGGGGCGGTGGCCCAGGTGACCGTAACGCCCCGGGGCCGGGCCTTGGGCTACATGCGCCAGACGCCCCCCGACGACCAGTACCTGTACACCCGCGAGGAGCTTTTGGGGCAGATCGCGGTGGCGCTGGGCGGCGCGGTGGCCGAGGAACTCATCTTTGGCAGCCGCAGCACAGGCTCCGCCGGCGACTTTGAGCAGGCGGTGCAGCTGGCCGAGCGGCTCATCTTCGCGGGCCTGTCGCGGCTGGGCATCGTGCACAAGGACCGCCTGCCGCCCCACGTGCTCCACGACGAGATCCAGGCCATCGTGCGGGAGGAAGAGGAGCGGGTGCGGGCGTGGCTGTCGGCCCGCCGGGATTTGTTGGTGGAACTGGCCCAGAAGCTCTTGGAAGATGAGAAGGTCCCCGGGGAGGAGCTGCGGGCTCGCCTGGCCAGGGCCGCGGCGGGCCCGGCGCCTGGTCCTGGGACTGGCCCCGCGCCCGGCCCGGTGCCCGGCCGGAACGGTGCCGGTGTGGGGGCGCCCGGCCCCTGGGCCGCGCCGGTCCCCGTCAGCGGCCGGCCGGCGGGTTTTTCAGGGGCTGCCGGTTTCTGAAGAGGAGCCAGGTGCTGCTGACGGCGATGATCAGTACGCTGACCAACTGGGCCAGGGTCAGCCCGGCGGCCACCGGGGTGCCGATGCGGAAAAACTCCACCAGGAACCGCCCCAGGGAATAGGTGGCCAGGTACAGGAAAAGCACGTCGCCTTCCCGGGCCCAAGGCCTGCGCCGGTACCAGAGCAAGAGCCCCAGGGTGGCCAGGTTCCACAAGGATTCGTAGAGGAACGTCGGGTGGTAGAAGGCTTCGGCCGCGAAGGGCGCCGGACGATGTTCGGGCGCCACGTACATTTTCCACGGCACGTCCGTGGGGTAGCCGAACAGCTCTTGGTTGAAAAAGTTCCCCCAGCGGCCCAGGGCCTGGCCTAAGGGCAGGGCGGGAAAGACCACGTCAGCGAAGGTCAAGAAGGGGACGCCCAGCTTGCGGGCAAAGTAGACGGTGGCCAACAGGCCGCCGATGATGACGCCGTGCATGGAGAGGCCGCCCTCCCAGACCGCGATGATGCGGCCGGGCTCGGCCAGGAAGTGGCGCAGGTTTTGGATCACGTAGGCCAGCCGTGCGCCCGCAAAGCCGATGATTCCCGCCAGCAGCCCGAAATCGTACAGCCTCTCCGGATCGATCCCCTTGCGGCGGGCCTCCGCGACCGCCAAGTAGTAGCCCGGAATAAAGGAAAACGCGATCAAGAACCCGTACCAGCGCACCTGCAGCGGCCCTACCCGGAGGAGGACGGGGTCGATGGGCCGTTCGCCGGTGAACATGGGCCGGATCAGGAAAAAGAGGACCAGCGCCGCGGCGGGCGCCATGAGCAGGGCGTACCAGCGCCAACGGTTGCGGGGGATGACCAAACCCTCCTTGCCGTCTGCCGCGCCCGTGGGGCGCCACTGGTATTATAATGCAACTGTAGGACGGTGGAAACGGCCGCTCCGGCGCGGCCGGCCGCCCGCCTGGGACCTGCCGGCGGCGGGATCATGGGGAGAACATGGAGGGGAAGCCTGTGGCACGGAACACGGAGGGCGGGTCGTTGGCCCCAAGCCCGCCGGCGGGCCCGCAGGTCCGGCCGGCGGTCCGGGCCGAGCTGGTGATGATCGGTACCGAAATGCTGCTCGGGGAGATCGTGGACAGCAACGCTGCCCGCATCGCCCAGCGGCTGGCGGCCCTTGGCATTCACGTGTATTTTAAGACAACGGTGGGGGACAACTGGACCCGCATGGCCCTGGCCCTGAGCCAGGCCTTGTCCCGGGCCGATATCGTCATCACCAGCGGGGGCCTGGGGCCTACCCAGGACGATTTGACCCGCGAGGTGGTCGCGGCGGTGCTGGGGGTGCCCCTGGTGGAAGATCCCGAGGCCTTGGCCCACGTGGAAGGCTGGTTTCGCCGCATGCAGCGGGAGATGCCCGCCTCCAACCGCAAGCAGGCCCTTGTTCCCCAAGGTGCTGTGGTGATCCCCAACCCGCGGGGCACCGCACCGGGCATCATCGCCCGGCGGGGGCATCAGGCCGTCATCTGCCTGCCCGGCGTGCCCTACGAGCTGACGGCCATGATGGACGAGAGCGTCATCCCTTACCTGGAGCGTCACTTTGCGCCCAACGGCCGCCTGCACTCCCGGGTGCTGAAGTTTTACGGGATTGGCGAATCGGCCCTGGCCGAACGGCTGGGTGACCTGCTCAACATGGAAAACCCGACGGTGGCCACCTACGCGGGCCGGGCGGAGGTGCGGGTGCGCATCACGGCGCGGACCAGCGACGGGACCGCTCCCGAGGACCTCTTGGCGCCGGTGGAAGCCGAAGTGCGGCGGCGGGCTGGAGAATATTTGTACGGAGTCGATCAGGACACCTTGGAAACCGTGGCCGGGCGGGCCCTGGCGGCCCTGGGCTGGACCGTGGGCCTGGCCGAATCGTGCACAGGGGGGCTCATCGCGGCCCGGCTCACCAACGTGCCGGGCAGCTCCGCGTATTTTCTCGGCTCAGTGGTGGCGTACAGCAACGAGGCCAAGGCACAGCTTTTGGGTGTGCCCCCCGACGTGCTGGCCGAGCACGGCGCGGTGTCGGCGCCGGTGGCCGAAGCCATGGCCGCAGGGGCCATGGAGCGGCTGGGCGCGACCATGGGCGTGTCGGTGACCGGCATTGCGGGTCCTGGGGGCGGCACTCCGGAAAAGCCCGTGGGGCTGGTGTACATCGGCCTTGCCCGGGGCGACTGGAGGGAAGTGCACCGGCTGCAGCTGGCCGGCGACCGGGAGCGCATCCGCTGGCATACATCCCAGGCGGCCCTGGACCTCATCCGCCGCCACGCCCAGCGCGCGGGCGCCGGCCAGGAGACATAGCCGGCCCCGCTGGCCCTGGGACCGCCGCCGGCGCCGGGGCAAAGGAAACGCCTCGCGTCCGTCGAAAGTCGTACGCGGCCCCAAGCCGACCAGTGCTGCCCAGAGGGGGAGGCGTTTCCGTGGGCCAACGGGGGCCCGTGACGGCCGCACCGAGACCCCAAGTCTCCGGCGCCCGGGCGGTGCGCACCTTCGTGGCCGTTCCGGTGGATGAGCCGGTGCGGACAGGCGTCGCCCGGTGGCAGGCCCGCCTGGCCCCGGCGGCCGGTGGGATCAAATGGGTGGAGCCCCACAATCTCCACATCACCTTGGCTTTCCTGGGGGACTTGGCGCGGGATGAGGTGGAGGAGGCCATCGCGGCCGTCACCCGGGCGTGCGCCGGGCACCGCCCCTTTACGCTAGGGTTTGGCGGTTTCGGCGTGTTCCCCCATTGGCGCGCGCCGCGGGTGCTGTGGGTGGGGATAGGAGAGGGCGCCGCGGAGCTGACGGCCTTGGCCGGCGCCGTGGCCCGGCACCTGCGGGCAGCAGGCTTTGCCATGGAGGACCGCCCTTACCGCCCCCACCTGACGGTGGGGCGCTGGCGGGATCCGCGGGGGGCCGCACCGGTGCGGGCCGCGGTGGCGGCGGAGCCCAGCGGCCTGCCGCCTTGCCGCGTCCAGCGGGTGGACATTATGGCCAGCCAGCTGACGCCGCACGGCCCCATCTACACTTGCTTGGGGTACGTCCCCTTGGGGGAGCCCGGTGCCCCGGGGGACACACGGAGGGGAGAAGGATGACGACCATCGAGAGGCAGAAGGCGCTGGAAGCGGCGCTCTTCCAAATCGAAAAGCAGTTTGGCCGCGGGTCCATCATGCGGCTGGGGGAGGCCTCGGCCCTGCGCCAGGTGGAAGTGATCCCCACGGGCTCCCTGGCGCTGGACATCGCGCTGGGCGTGGGCGGGGTGCCCCGGGGTCGGATCATCGAAATCTACGGCCCCGAGTCCTCGGGCAAGACGACCCTGGCCCTGCACATTATGGCCGAAGCCCAGCGGGCTGGCGGCATGGCGGCCTTTATCGACGCGGAACACGCGCAGGATCCGGCCTACGCCCAGCAGTTGGGCGTGGACATCGACAATCTGCTAATATCCCAGCCCGACACGGCCGAGCAGGCCCTGGAGATCGCGGAGGCGCTGGTGCGCAGCGGTGCCGTGGACGTCATCGTCGTGGACTCGGTGGCGGCCTTGGTGCCGCGGGCCGAAATCGAGGGGGAGATGGGCGACGCCCACGTGGGCCTGCAGGCCCGGCTCATGTCCCAAGCTTTGCGCAAGCTGACGGGCGCGATCAACAAGTCCCGCACCACGGTGGTCTTCATCAACCAGATCCGGGAAAAGGTGGGCGTGCTGTTTGGATCGCCCGAAACGACCCCCGGCGGGCGAGCTTTGAAGTTTTACGCCTCCATCCGCATGGAAATCCGCCGCCTGGAGTCCATCAAGCAAGGGCCTGACATCGTCGGCAACCGCACCCGGGTCAAGATCGTCAAAAACAAGGTAGCGCCGCCCTTCAAGGAAGCCGAGTTTGACATCATGTACGGGGAAGGGATCTCCAAAGAGGGCAACATCCTGGACATGGCCAGCAAGTTCGACATCGTCACCCGTTCGGGGACGTGGTTCGCCTACGGCGATGTGCGCCTGGGCCAGGGCCGGGAAAACGCCAAGCAGTTCCTCAAGGACAATCCCGAGGTGGCCGCGGAGATCGAGGCCAAGGTGCGGGAGGCGGCGGGCCTGCCGCCCCTGGGGGCCCAGGCGCCGGCGGCTGCCGACAACGGGCAAGCCCCGGTGACCGGCGATTCGTGACCCGCGGCGGCCCGGGACGGAAGACGCCACGGCCGCGGCCAAGGCCGTGGCCCTGCGCCTGTTGGGCGTGCGGGCCCGGTCTGCGGCCGAGCTGGAGCAGCGCCTGGTGCGGCGGGGCTTCCCCCAGGCGGTGGCGGCGGCGGTGGTGGAGTGGTGCCAGGGCCTGGGATACGTCGACGACGAGCGCTTTGTGGAGGACTGGGTCCAGGCCCGTGGCGCCGGCCGGCCCAGCGGCCGCCGGCGGCTGACCCAGGAACTGTTGGCCAAGGGTATCGCCCCTGACTTGATCCGGCAAAAGCTGGAACAGCTCTTGCCCGAGGAGGAAGAACGGGCCCACTGCTTGACCTTGGCCCGGGCCCAGTATCCTCGCTATAAGGAGCTGCCTCCGGAGGTGCGGCGGCGGCGCCTCGGCGGCTTTCTCCTGCGCCGCGGCTTCCCGCCCGAGGCCGTCCAGTGGGCCATCGCCCAAGTTGACAGTGATTGTGAAAGGCATTAAAATAGCGGCGGGTACGTAGGTCCGACGAGGAAGCAGTATGGCCGAGCCGAGTCTCGGCCTTCTTTGCAGGTTTCCCAGCCGACGAATGCCATCTGAAGCCGCGGGACCTTGACAACTGAAGGGAGGTGAAGCCGACGCCGGAGGTACTGTTGTATGTCTTGACGGCGCTGGTCGGCGGACTGCTCGGCTATGCCGTGCGCCGGTTCGTGGCCGAAGGCAAGGTGCGGTCGGCCGAGGAACAGGCCCGGCTGGTGCTGGAGCAGGCCGCACGCGACGCGGAAGCCAAAGTGCGGGAAGCACTGGTGGAAGCGAAAGAAGAAGCTGTACGCCTGCGCCAGGAGGCGGAGCAGGAGCTCAAGGAGCGGCGCCATGAGCTGCAGCGGCTGGAGCGCCGCCTGACCCACAAGGAGGAAAACCTGGACCGCCGGCTGGCGCAGTTGGAACGCAAGGAAGAGGCGCTGAACCGGCAGGCCAGCGAGCTGGAGCGGCTGCAGGCCGAAGCCGAGGAACTGGTCCAGCGCCAGCGGGCCGAACTGGAACGGGTCAGCGGCCTTACCGCCGAGGAGGCCCGGGAGCAGCTGCTCAAGACCGTGGAGAATGAAGTCCGCCACGAGATGGCGGTCATGATCCGGGAAATTGAGCAGGAGGCCAAGGACGAAGCCGAAAAGCGGGCCCGCAACGTGATCGGTCTGGCCATTCAGCGGTTTGCGGCGGACCACGTTTCCGAGGCCACGGTTTCGGTGGTCAGCCTGCCCAGCGATGATATGAAGGGGCGGATCATCGGCCGGGAAGGCCGCAATATCCGCACCTTGGAGGCGCTGACGGGCGTCGACCTCATCATTGACGACACGCCTGAGGCGGTGGTGCTGTCGGGGTTTGACCCGGTGCGGCGGGAGATCGCCCGCATCGCCCTGGAAAAGCTCATCGCCGATGGGCGCATTCACCCGGCCCGCATTGAGGAGATGGTGGAAAAGGCCCGCCGGGAAGTGGAAGCCAGCATCCGCGAGGCAGGCGAGCAGGCGTGCCTGGCCGCTGGGGTGCACGGCCTCCACCCGGAGCTGGTGAAGCTCTTGGGGCGGTTGAAGTACCGCTTCAGCTACGGGCAAAACGTGCTGAAGCACTCCATCGAGGTGGCCCACATCGCCGCGATGATGGCGGCGGAGTTGGGCTGCGACGTCAAGGTGGCCCGCCGGGCCGGCCTGTTGCATGACATCGGCAAGGCGGTGGACCACGAAACCGAGGGCACCCACGTTAAAATCGGTATGGATCTGTTGCGCCGGTACCGGGAGTCGCCCGAGGTGATTCACGCCATGGCCTGCCACCATGGGGACTTCGAACCCCAAACGGTGGAGGCCATGCTGGTGGCGGCGGCTGACGCCGTCTCCGCCGCGCGGCCCGGCGCCCGCCGGGAGAGCTTGGGAAATTACATCAAGCGGTTGGAGCGGCTGGAAGCCATCGCCAACTCCTTCGACGGCGTCGAAAAATCCTACGCGATCCAGGCTGGGCGGGAAATCCGCATCATCGTCAAGCCGGACAAGGTGGACGACGCGATGGCGGCCTTGATGGCCCGCGACATCGTGAAGCGCATCGAGTCGGAGCTACAGTACCCGGGACAGATCAAGGTGACCGTAATCCGGGAAACCCGTGCCGTGGAATACGCCAAGTAGGCGCCGCATCACGGGCTCTGCTGGTGACTGTCCATCCAATAGCGGATACAAGACCGGTCCGGGGGCTGGCCAAGCCCCAGGGACCGGTTTTTTGATGGCCGCAGGGCAGGACTCCCGGGACGGCACGCCGAAAGGACATGGCCTGTGGGGGAGGGGAGCGGCTTGTCATGTCCGGCCACGGGCTGGGGACCCCCGGCGGGTGACGCTCACCTGGTGGCTTCCATCCTGGCCCGGTATCCCGAAATCGGTGCGCTGGAGTACTGTCCCAAGTCCCATCAATTCACCTTTACCTTCCTCATCACGGCCACGGGCCTGAACATGCCGGCGTTCCGAGAGCGGTTCAAGGAAAGCCTGCACGCCTACAGCTTCCTGACGGGGCAAGCCGTTGACCTGCTCATCGTCGACTGGGTGGAGGAGGCCGGGCTCACGCTTCTGCGCATCGTGCGGGACTTGCCGACCCTCCGCCACGAGGAGATCTCCTTGCTGATCGGCCTGGTGCGCCAGGAATTCGGCGATCTGCTCGCCTGCGAAGGGGCCGGCCCCGGGCTGGACGCCGACGGCGCAATGCAAGAGGAGCTCATTCAGCATATGCTGGATGACTTGCGGGACGCACCCCGCAGCCGGGAAGTCATCGGTTTCCGCCAAGAGGGGCGGGTGGTGGTGTTCCATCGCCAGCCGTCCCCGATGAAGTCGCGGCGCTAACCCGCAGCGGCGCCGGGCGTCCGGCGGCCGTCCCTTCACCCCCGTGCCCGGGAGGTGCTGCCCACCGTGGCCCGTGCGCACTCACCCGCCCACGCCTTTCACCAGCGCTGTTTTGTGGTGGACGCCCACTGCGATACTGCCCTGCGCCTGGCCGATGGCGCCTCTTTGAGCGGAGGCGACGGGGCGGGGCATGTGGACTTGCCGCGCCTTTTGGCGGGCGGCGTAGATTTGCAGTTCTTTGCCCTGTGGGTGGACGCCCGCCAGCGGCGGAGCGGCTTTGCCGTCCGGTGCTTGGACCTTTTGGACGCGGTGGTGCGGGAAGTGGAACGCCACCACCAGCACCTGTCCCCCATTCTTACGAGCCAGGATCTTCGGAAGGCCGCCGAAGAAGGCAAGATCGGCGTGCTGCTGTCCATCGAGGGCGGCGAGGCGCTGGAGGGCAACCTGGCGGCTTTGCGGGCCTTTCACCGGCTGGGCGTACGGGCCATGGGCTTGACGTGGAACGGCCGCAACGATCTGGCCGACGGGGTGGACGAGGGGGCGGCGGGCGGTGGGCTGACCCGTTTCGGCCGGGCCGTCGTGCGGGAAATGAACCGGCTGCACATGGTGGTGGACGTGTCCCACCTGGCGGAAGCCGGCTTTTGGCATGTGCTGGAGCTCAGCGAGCACCCGGTCATCGCGTCCCACTCCAACGCCCGGGCCCTGTGCGACCACCCGCGCAACCTGACGGACCAGCAGATCCGGGCCTTGGCTGGCCAAGGCGGCGTCATCGGCATCAACTTTTGTTCCGAGTTCTTGCGGGCCGGCGGCGGGGCCACCGTGGACGACGTAGTGCGCCACATCGATCACATCGTGGATTTGGTGGGGCCCGGCCACGTGGGCCTCGGTTCCGATTACGACGGCATCGACGCCCCGCCCGCAGGCCTGGAGGACGTCAGCTGCCTGCCCCGGCTCACGGAGGCGCTGCTGGCCCGGGGCTACGACGAGGAGAGCGTCCAGGGCATCCTGGGCGGCAATTTCCTCCGGGTTCTCCAACAGATCCTGCCTTAGGGCCGCGTCCTCGATTGCTCCCTCGCCTGGCGGCCACGACTACCTAACCGATGAGACAGCCATACTACTTGCCGGGAGAGCCGGCAGCTCCCCGGAAACCCCTGAGAGCAGGGAGGGAGGCCGTTCATGCCCATCGTCAAGGTGATCGAGCTGGTGGGCGAGTCGCCCCACAGCTGGGAAGATGCGGCCCAGGTGGCGGTCCGGGAGGCGGCCAAGACCGTCCGCCACATCACCGGCGTTGAGGTGCTGAACTGGACGGGCAACGTGGATGAGCAGGGCAACATCGTGGAGTACAAGGCCGACGTCCAGGTGGCCTTTATGGTGGAAGGCCACGACTGAGGGCTGTCGCCCGGGGCCGCCGGGCGCTGCAACCCTGACCCGGGTTTCGGGGACGAGGGGGTGAAACCTTTGGATTTCCTGGGGACCGTCATCCGGTTTGTCGTCTCCGCGGTGGTGCTGATGCTGGTCGGGTTTCTGGTGCCCGGCTTCGCGCCGCTGGGGTTTCTCAACGCCCTGCTGGCCGCCATCGTCATCGCCGCGCTGGGATGGGTGATCGAGGCCACCATGGGCCAGCGGGTGTCGCCCTTTGGCCGCGGCATCGTCGGCTTTATCATCGCGGCCTTGGTGATCTGGGCCACCCAGTTCTTTGTGCCGGGCATGCAGGTGACGGTGTTGGGCGCCATCCTGGCGGCGCTGGTCATCGGCATCGTCGACCTGTTCGTGCCCACCGCCATCGCCCGCTGAGCCCGGGGACCGGACGCCCCGGCGCCCCGGCCGCAGCGGACCTGGTTCTTTCCGCTCCAGATGCGGCCTGCACATCGGGCGGCGCCGCCCGGGCGAAGCACACCCACACCGGGCCGGGCCGCCCTTCCTTCTGCCATCCTCGCTGGTGACAACCTCCTCCACAACGCAACGCGGCTGTCCAACCCCACAGCACGGTCCTACGGGCCGCGGTTTCTTCACCGGGGGCAAAGGGCTGTGATATGATGATTCAGTACGAGCCAAGGGAGTGGGGAGCTGAAGGGATTGCCCTTGCATGCCCATTTAACCGTCAACGATCGCGGTCACCTCGTGGTGGGGGGCTGCGATGCGGTGGAGTTGGCCCGGCTATACGGCACGCCCTTGTACGTATTGGATGAGGGCCGGGTGCGGAGCGCGTGCCGCGCGTACCGTGCGGCCATGGATCGCCACTATCCCGGCGGCCGCATCGTGTACGCGGGCAAGGCGCTGCTGACCACCGGCGTTTGCCGCCTCATCGAGTCGGAAGGCTTGGGCCTGGACGTCGTATCCGGCGGGGAGCTGTACACCGCGCTCGCGGCCGGGTTTCCGCCGGAACGCATTTACTTCCACGGCAACAACAAGTCCGACGACGAGCTGCGCATGGGTCTGGCCGCCGCCGTGGGGCGCATCGTGGTGGACAGCGTCGCGGAGCTGGAGCGGCTGGAGGAGCTGGCGGCCGCGTCGGGCCGCAGGCCGGACATCCTGCTGCGGGTTACGCCCGGGGTCGAAGTCCATACCCACAGCTACATGCAAACCGGCCACCTGGATTCCAAGTTTGGCATTCCCATCGCCGGCGGGTTGGCGCTCCAGGCGGCCCAACGGGCCGCGGCGTCCCCCCATGTGCGCCTGTGGGGCTATCACTGCCACATCGGTTCGCAGATCTTTGAACTCGGGGCCTTTGAGGCCGCGGTGGGCCACATGATGGAGTTCCTCGGGCAAGCCCAGCGGGTCACGGGTCTTGCGGCGCAAGAGCTGGATCTGGGCGGCGGTTTGGGCATCCGCTACACGGAGGCGGACGAGCCGCCGAGCCCAGAGGCGCTGATCGCGACGGTGGCCGCGGCCGTGCGGCGGGAGGCAGAGGCCCGGGGTGTTCCCCTGCCCACGCTGGTGCTGGAGCCGGGCCGGTCCATCGTGGGCGACGCGGGCGTCACCTTGTACACCGTCGGCTTCATCAAGCGCGTGCCCGGCGGGCGCACCTACGTGGCCGTGGACGGAGGCATGGCGGACAACCCCCGGGTGGCCCTGTACCAGGCCCGCTACACGGTGGTGGCGGCCAACAAGGCTGGCCAGCCGCCTGTAGAAACCGTGGCCGTGGCCGGCAAGGGCTGCGAATCCGGAGACATGCTCGTGTTTGACGCGGCGGTCCCCCGCTTGGAGCGGGGCGATGTGCTGGCGGTGCTCAGCACTGGCGCGTACAACTACTCCATGGCCAGCCACTACAACCGGCTGCCCAAACCGGCCATGGTGCTGGTGCGGGACGGCCAGCACGCCCTTTTGGTGGAACGGGAAACCTACGCAGATCTGGTGCGCCACGACCGCATTCCCCCGTGGCTGGAGCCGGCGGCTCCCCGCCCGGCGGGGGCGGCCCAATGATGGGGGAGGTGGGCCCGTGAGGGGCTTGGAGGATTGGATTTTGCGGGCCGCCGCGGTCCTGCTGGTGCTGGCCATCCACGAGTACGCCCACGCGGCGGTGGCGGTGCGCCTGGGCGATCCCCGCCCCAAGTACGACGGCCGGCTGACCCTTAACCCCTTTGTCCACTTGGATCCCATCGGCACCTTGATGCTGCTGTTCTTCGGTTTCGGCTGGGCCAAGCCCGTCATGGTGGACCCGACCCGGTTCAAGAATCCCCGCCGGGGCATGATGTGGGTGGCCTTGGCCGGCCCCGCGGCCAACCTGCTGCTGGCCTTTGTCCTGGCCCGGCTGCACCCGCATTTGGTGGGCGCGCTGCCCCTTAATTGGGCCCTGGGCGTGCACAACTTCCTGCGGATCACCATCACCTTGAACATCTGGCTGGCGGTGTTCAACCTGCTGCCCCTCCCGCCCTTGGACGGCAGCAAGGTGCTGGCAGGCCTCGTGCCCCGCCGGTGGGCCTACCACCTTTACCGGCTGGAGACTTACGGCACCGTGATCCTCCTGCTGTTGGTGGTCTCCGGCATGGTGGGCCGCATCCTGTGGCCGGCGTATCGGGTCGTTTCCTGGCTGGTCGTGGGGGTTTGACGTCCCGGTGTATCAGGTGCGCCTGGCGGTCTTTGAAGGGCCCCTGGACCTTTTGCTGCACTTGATCGAACAGCAGCAGGTGGACATCTGGCAAGTGTCCATGGCCGAAGTGGCCCAGCAGTACCTGGATTTCCTGAGCCAGCTGCCCGCGGTGGAGCTGGAGGAGGCCGGGGAATACCTGGTCATGGCGGCCTTGCTGGTGCGCATCAAGGCCCGGCACCTCTTGCCGCCCCGGGCGGAGGAAACCGACGCCGAAGAGGAAGACGAGGCTGCCCTGGAGGCCATGCTGCTGGCGCGGGTGGCCGAGTACCGCCGCTATAAAGAAGCCGCGGCCGCCCTCAAGGAGCTGGCCGCGGCCCAGGCCCTCTATTGCCGGCGCCCCGGGCGGGCTGGCGTCCAGGAGGCCCCGGCGCCCGCCGGCCCGCCGCCGGGGTTGTCCGTGGACAAGCTGGCGGCGGCCTGGGCCGCGGTCCAGGCCCGGCGGCCGCCCGCGCCGCCGCCGCCTCCCGCGCCCCGCCGGGTCAACCTGCGGGGCGCCATGGGCCGCCTGATCGTGGCGCTGCGGCGGGCCGGCGGGCGCCTGTCCTTTCGCCGGTTCCTGTCCCGACGGGCGTCCCGGTGGGACTGGATCGTCGCGTTTTTGGCCGTGTTGGAGCTGGTGCGCCAAGGGCGCCTCCGGGTGCGCCAGCCAGCGCCCCTGGCGGATTTGCACCTGGAATTGTCCGCGGGGTCCGCGGAAGCCGAGGCGCCCCGGCAGCCCGGGTAGCTCCGCTTCGCTGGCGGTGATCCCAGGGGCGGCGGGCGATCCGGGGCCGCGGTGCGGCGCCCGCCGCCGGAGGAGGGCCCGATGTGGAACAGACCTTTATCCCCCAGACCTTGCACCAACTGGTGGCTGCCCTGGAAGCCATCTTGTTCGTCAGCCCCGAACCGGTAGCCGAAGAAGAGCTGGGCCGGCTGACGGGGTGGGATGGGGCCGGGGTGCGGGCGGCTTTGGAACTCCTGCAGGAACGCATGGCCGCCGACGATCGGGGGCTGTGCCTGCAACGGGTGGACGGCGGATGGCAGCTGGCCACCAAGCCCCATCTGGCGGGGCTCCTGGCGCCCCTGTTGGGCCCCCGCCCGCCGGCTCCGTTGTCCCAGGCCGCCTTGGAGACGCTGGCCATCATCGCGTACCGCCAGCCCGTGACCCGGGCCGAGATCGAACAGCTGCGGGGCGTGCGGGCCGAATCGGCCCTGCAGTCCCTGCTGGACCGGGGGCTGGTGGAGGAGGCGGGCCGCGCCGATGGTCCGGGCCGCCCCATCCTCTACCGCACCACCCGGCAGTTCCTGCAGTGGTGCGGCCTCCATTCCTTGGCCGACTTGCCGCCGCTGCCCGAGGCCCCACAGGCGGGGCCCGCGGATGCCCTGCCGGCCGCTTCTCACGGGCCGCCCGAGGCCGGCGGCCCGCCGCATAGTTCCCCGGCTGAAGGGTGAGATTAACGCGCGAGATCCTCGCCCAAGGGGAGAGCGGACGTGAGCGAGCAGCACCCCATCGAAGGCTTGATGCAGACGGCCATGGAGAGCCTCAAAGCCATGGTGGACGTCAACACCATCCTGGGCGATCCGGTGGAGACGCCCGACGGCAGCGTCATCGTGCCCGTCTCCCGGGTATCGGTGGGCTTTGCGGCAGGAGGCACCGAGTTTGAAGTCGAAAACCGCCGCGACGGAAGCGGGTTTCCCTTTGGCGGGGGCAGCGGCGCCGGCATTTCGCTGCACCCGGTGGCCTTTCTCGTAGTGGGGCAGGGGCAGATCCGCCTGCTGCCCATTGAGGGCAATGCGCTGGTAGATCGCTTGATCGACGTCGCGCCAAAGGTCATGGACCAGCTGCAGGCCATGTTCAGCAACGGGCGCCGCCAACCGGCGGCCACCCCCACCGGGCTGTAGCGCGTGACCTGGGCCCGGCGCCGGGCCGCGATCCCCGAAAGCACCCGCGCCCATTGCCGACCCCGCCGCTTCCGTTGAGGTGGGTTGCCTCTGGCCACGGAGCGGCTGCACAAGTACATGGCCCGCTGCGGCGTCGCATCCCGACGAGCCTGCGAAGAACTGATCCGCCAAGGGCGCGTCCAGGTCAACGGCCGCACCGTCACCCAGTTGGGTTTTCAGGTGGAGCCCGACCGGGATGAGGTGCGGGTGGACGGGCGCGTCATCCGGCCTGTTGCCGATCTCCACTACATCATGCTGCACAAGCCCGCCGGGTACGTCACGACTGTCTCCGACCCCCAAGGCCGGCCCACCGTCATGGAGTTGGTGCCGGCTTCCCCGCGGCTGTATCCGGTGGGCCGGCTGGACCTGGAGACCGAAGGGCTGCTGCTGTTGACCAACGACGGATCGCTGGCCCACCGCCTCATGCATCCCCGCTACGGCGTGCCCAAACTGTACCGGGTGAAGGTGGCGGGAGTGGTGGCCCCCGCTACTCTCCAGCGCCTGCGGGCCGGCGTGCTGCTGGAGGACGGCCCCACGAGCCCGGCTCGGGTGCGCTTGATCCGCCAGGAGGCGGGGGCGGCCCTGCTGGAGATGGAGCTCATGGAGGGCCGGAAGCGCCAAGTGCGGCGCATGTGCCAGGCCGTCGGGCACCCCGTCCTGCACTTGAAGCGCATCGGGGTCGGACCGCTGCGATTGGGCCGCCTGCCCAAGGGAGCCTGGCGTCCCCTGACCGACGCCGAAGTGGCGGCCCTGCGGCGGGCGGCACAGGCCGGTGGGCCCCTGCCAGGCCCACGGACCCGGAACCGGGCATAAACCATTTACAATCCCCGCATCCCATGTTAAAATTGACACCAACTTGCGGCAGGACGGCAGGACGGCAGGTGCGCGGCATGTCACTCATGGGTTTGTTTCCGGCTGACTGGAGACTTTCGCATCCCATCTTTGGTCCGCTCTGCGCTGGGACAGCCGCTTCTCTGGACGTCCAGGCTCGGTCCGCGCGGCGGTGTCCGGCGGAGCGGTGGCGCCCGTGAGCAGCGCCACCAGCCGGCACGTGGCCCGGGCCGCCCTGCTCATGGCCTTGACTGTTGATCACGCCGATGAACAGGCCCAAAAGCGCGCCTTGGCCGCGGGGGACATCCGCGCGGCCGCGGTAGACTTTGGCGGCGAGTTCGTGGCGTCGGTGCGGCGGGTCATCGAGCGGGCGGTGGTGGCCGCCAAGCGGGAGGGAGTCATTGGCGCCACCCATCCCGAAGAAGGAGCGGTGGCCGGCGCCGCCCACGAAGCCCTCCTGCAGATCGGGCTGAAAGCCGTCGGCTTGAATGTCGGCGGCAAGATCGGCATCGCCCGCAAGGACGACCACATCGCGGTTGCCATATTCTTTGGCATTGGGCTGCTGCACTTGGACGAAGTGGCCGTGGGCTTGGCCCACCGGGCCGTTTCCTAGCCGTTTTGCAGCATTTGCAACTTGATGAAAGAGGGGACTGGATGGTGATGGCACAGCCGGCAGTCCGGGGGCTGCGGGGAGCGACTACGGCCATCGCAAACACCCCGGAAGCCATCAGCGCCGCCACCCAGGAGCTGGTGCAGGCGCTGCTGGCGGAAAACCAGATCGATCCCGAAGACATCGCCAGCATCATTTTCACCGTCAGCAGCGATCTCAACGCGCAGTTTCCGGCGCTGGCCGCCCGGGAAATGGGGCTGCACCAGGTGCCGCTTTTGTGCGCGCAGGAGATCGACGTGCCGGGCAGCCAATCCCGCTGCATTCGGGTGTTGATGCATGTCAACACCCACCGCCGCCAGGCGGAGATGCGCCACGTGTATCTGCGGGAAGCCCGGGCCCTGCGGCCCGACTTGCCAGGCAACGGCGCCGCGGCCCGCGACGGCGCCGCCGCCGGCCAACAGGACGGCCCACCCCGTCCCCGGCCGGCCCTGGCCCGCATCGAGCCCTATCAACCGGGCAAACCCATCGACGAGGTCAAGCGGGAGCTGGGGCTGGACGACGTGGTCAAGCTGGCCTCCAACGAAAACCCCTTGGGCCCGTCGCCCAAGGCGGTGCAGGCCCTGAAAGGGGCCTTGGACCAGCTGCACATTTACCCCGACGGGGCCTTTGTAGACCTGCGCCAGGCGTTGAGCCGGCGGGTAGGCCTGCCTCCGGAACAGATCATCGTCGGCAACGGCTCCGACGGCATCATTAAGCTCATCGCCGAGGCCTACTTGGAGCCCGGCGACGAGATCGTGTGCGCCGAGCCCACCTTTAGCCAGTACGCCTTTGCCGCCCGCCTCATGGGCGCCCGGGACGTCACCGTCCCCTTGGTGGACATGCGCCACGACCTCCAAGCTATGGCCGACGCCATCGGTCCCCGGACCAAGGCGGTCTTCGTCTGCAATCCCAACAACCCCACCGGCACGACGGTCACCGCCCAGGAATTTGCGGCCTTTATGGAGCGGGTGCCCCGCCACGTGCTGGTGGTGGTGGACGAGGCGTACCAGGAGTACGTGGACGACCCCAGCGCGACCTGGGGCAGGGAGTGGGTGGATCATCCCGACCGCCACGTCCTGGTCCTGAGGACCTTCTCCAAGATCTACGGGCTGGCGGCCTTGCGGGTGGGATACGCCCTGGGGCCGGCGGCGGTGGTGGCCGAACTGAAGCGGGTCCAGGAACCTTTCCAGGTCAACGCCCTGGCCCAGTTGGCCGCGCGGGCGGCCTTGGACGACGAAGCGCACCTGGAGCGCAGCCGCCAGGTCAATCGCGCGGGCAAAGAGTTCTTCTACCAGCGCCTGGAGGCGTTGGGCCTGCCCTACGTGCCCACCCAGGCCAACTTTGTCCTCATCGATGTGCAGCGCGACAGCCGCCAGGTGTTTCAGCAGCTTTTGCACCATGGCGTCATTGTGCGGGCGGGCGCCGCGTTGGGGCTGCCCACCCACCTGCGGGTGACCATCGGCACCGAAGCCCAAAACCAACGCTTTTTCCAGGCCTTGGAGGCCGTCTTGCAGCAGCCGGTGGGCTTGGGCCGTCGGCGTGGGGAGGAGGACTTCTGACCATGATCGTGGTAATGCGCAAGGGAGCCAGCGAAGAGGAAGTGCAGCGGGTGACGGACCGCCTGCGGGAGCTGGGCTTCGCGGTTCATCTGTCCCGGGGCGTGGAGCGAACGGTGATCGGGGCCATCGGCGACAAGAAGCCGGAAAGGGTTCAGCAGATCGAAGCCATCGACGGGGTGGAAAAGATCGTGCACATTCTCCAGCCCTACAAGCTGGCCGGCCGCGAGTTTCATCCGGAGCCTTCCACAGTCCAAGTGGGGCCGGTCCAGGTGGGCGGCAACGGCCTGACGGTCATCGCGGGCCCGTGCGCGGTCGAGAGCGAGGAACAGATCCTGTCGGTGGCCGAAGCGGTCAAGGAGGCCGGCGCCGCCATGCTGCGAGGCGGGGCCTTCAAGCCGCGCACCTCGCCCTACTCATTTCAGGGGCTGGCCGAGGAGGGTCTAAAGCTGCTGGCCCTGGCCCGGGAGCGCACCGGTCTTCCCATCGTCACTGAAGTGATGAATCCCCAGGACGTGGAGCTGGTAGCCTCCTACGCCGATGTGCTCCAAATCGGCGCGCGCAATATGCAAAACTTTTCTCTGCTGCGAGAGGTGGGCCACACTGACAAGCCCGTGCTGCTCAAGCGGGGTCTGGCCGCCACCATCGAGGAGTGGCTGATGGCTGCCGAATATGTCATGAGCGCGGGCAACCCCAACGTGATCCTGTGCGAGCGGGGCATCCGCACCTTTGAAACCGCCACCCGCAACACCTTGGACCTCAACGCGGTCCCTGTCGTCAAGCAGCTGAGCCACTTGCCCATCATCGTGGACCCCTCCCACGGCACCGGCAAGTGGAACTACGTGATTCCCATGGCCCGGGCGGCCGTGGCCGCGGGAGCGGACGGGCTCATGGTGGAAGTGCACCCGCGGCCCGAAGAAGCCGTCTCCGACGGCCCGCAGTCGCTGAAGCCGGAGAAGTTCCAGGATCTGATGCGGGAGGTGAGCGCCATCGCCGCGGCGCTGGGGCGCCAGCTGACGCCGGCGATGGCCTAGGGTGGGCCTTGTGGTCAGCATCGTCGGCCTCGGGCTGATGGGCGGCTCCATGGGCATGGCGCTCCGCCGGGCCCCGGGCATCGAGCGGGTGGTGGGCGTGGCCCGCCGGGCGGACACGGTGGCGGAGGCGGTGGCCGTGGGCGCGGTGGACGGCGGCACCACGGACCTGCAGGAAGGCGTGCGCGGTGCGGATGTGGTGGTCTTCGCGACGCCGGTGCGCACCATCGCGGACCTGGCGGCCCAGGCCGCGCCGGCCTTGGCCCCCGGCACGGTGGTCACCGACGTGGGCAGCACCAAGGCGGAGTTGTGCCGGACGCTGCCGCCCCTTTTGCCTCCGGGCGTGGAGTACATTGGCGGCCATCCTATGGCGGGTTCGGAGCGGACGGGCCTGGAGGCCGCGGACCCGTACCTGTATCAAAACGCCGTTTACATCCTCACCCCGCTGCGGGAGGAACAGCCGGGGCTGGACAAGGCCATCGCCCTGGTGGAGGCCGTGGGCGCCCATCCGTTGATCCTGGACCCGGAGCAGCACGACCGGGCGGTGGCCGCCGTCAGCCACCTGCCCCACATGGTGGCTACGGCCCTGGTCCTGGCCGTGGGGGAGGTCGCGGCCCAAGATCCCCGGGTGCTGGCGCTGGCCGCGGGCGGCTTCCGGGATACGACCCGGGTCGCGTCGGGCGATCCCGTGATGTGGCGGGACATCTGCTTGAGCAACCGGGGCCCCCTCCTGGAAATGATGGATCGCTTTGCCGAGGCCCTGGCGGCGGCCCGGGCGGCGGTGGCCGCGGGCGACGGCGATGGGCTCATGGGCCAAATGGCCCGGGCCCGGGCGGTGCGGGAGCAATTGCCCCGGCACCGGAAGGGAATCCTTTCGCCCATGAGCGAACTGGTGGTGCAGCTGGAGGACCGGCCGGGCGCTATCCACGAGGTGACCGGCTGCATCGCGGCGAAGGGAATCAATATCAAGGACATCGAGATCCTGCGGGTGCGCGAGGGCGAGGGCGGCACGCTGCGGCTGGCCTTTGCCCATGACGAGGACTTGGAGAAGGCCCTGGGCGAGCTGGCCGCGCGGGGCTTTGTGGCACGGCGCAGGGGATAGGGGACGCACGCAGTTTGGGCAAGCGACTTGTGGTCGCGATCGACGGGCCCGCGGGCGCCGGCAAGAGCACCGTGGCCCGGCAAGTGGCCGAGGCGTTGGGATATCTTTATATCGATACGGGCGCCATGTACCGGGCGCTGACCCTGGCGGTGCTGCGGGCGGGCGTCGCGGTGGATGATGCGGCGGCGGTGGCCGCCGTGGTTGACACCGCCCGGGTTGACCTGGAGCCCGGTCCCCGGGGCAACCGGGTGCTGCTGAACGGGGAGGATGTCACCGCCGCGATCCGCCTTCCGGAAGTGTCCGCGGCCGTGTCGCAGGTGGCCGCCGTCCCGGCGGTGCGGGAGCGCCTCGTGGCCCTGCAGCGCCATCTGGCCCAAGGCGGCGGGGTCGTCATGGACGGCCGGGACATCGGCACCGTGGTGCTGCCCCAAGCCGACGTCAAGGTGTTCCTCACGGCTTCCCTGGAGGAGCGGGCGCGGCGGCGGTGGCTGGAGACCCGGGCCTGCGGGCACGGCCAGGACCTGGAAGCGGTCCGCAAGAACCTGGAGGAACGGGACCGGCTGGACTCCAGCCGGGCGGTGGCGCCCCTGCGGGTGGCCGACGACGCGGTCATCATCGACACCACCGGCCGGCCGGTGGAGCGGGTGGTGGCCCAGGTCCTGCGCCTGTGCCGGAGGAGGCTGGACCCGTGCTCTACCGACTAGCCCGGCGCGTGCTGCGGCCCTTGTTCGCCTGGTACTTCCGCTGGGAGTGCCAGGACTTTCACCACTTGCCCCCCGCAGGGCCCGCCATTCTTGCCGCCAATCACGTCAACTACCTGGATCCTCTCCTCATCGGCGCGGCGGTGCCGCGCCAAATCCACTTTATGGCCAAGCACGAGCTTTTCCACAACCGGGCTTTGGCGTGGCTCCTGGACCGGGTGGGCGCGTTTCCCGTGCGGCGGGGTCAAGCGGACCGCCAGGCCATCCGTCGCGCCCTGGAGCTTTTGGCGGCTGGAAAGGTGGTGGGGATTTTCCCGGAGGGGACGCGCAGCGAAACAGGCGAGCTTCAGGACGTGCAAGGCGGCACGGCCCTGCTGGCCCTGAAATCCGGTGCGCCCGTGGTGCCTTTAGCGGTGCTGGGCGTGGAGCGCGCGCTGGACGCGGGCAACCGCCGCTGGCCCCGGCGCTCCCGGGTGACGCTCAAGATGGGGCCGCCGCTCACCTTTACCCGAGTGGAGCGGGTCGATCGGGGGGCCCTGGTCGCCGCGAGCCTGGCCATCCACGACGCCATCGCTGCGCTGCTGCCGGAGGATGCCCGGAGGGAAACCGGGCGGGCGGCCATGGGCGCCGGGCCCGGTGATAACCGGCCGGTGCCCCGGAAACGCTACGCGCCCGGAGGGAAAGAGGTCTAAAATCGCGAACAAGGCTCGGAAACGAGGTCAATTTTCAGCAGGGATTCGGTCCCGTGGAACGAAGTAGTCAGGGGTTCTACTCTTCTTGGTCGATGGTGTGTCAGGGGGATGGAATGCAAATGAGCGACTACCCGGAAGACAAGCTGCAAGAACAGCCCGCGCCGGCGCCGGACAACGGTCATGCCGCAGCCGAAGCGGATGCGGTCACTGACCAGTACGACGAAACCTTACGGCCCCTCGCTCCAGGAGACATCGTCGAGGGCCGGGTGGTCCACATCAGTGCCGACGAAGTGCTTGTCGATGTGGGTTACAAGTCAGAGGGGCGCATTCCCCTCAGTCAACTGGGCTTGCGCCCGGGCCAGACGCCGGCCGACGTACTGCGGGTGGACGATAGCATCGCGGTCCAGGTGATGCGGGTCGACGAGGGCGAGGGCACCGTCGTCTTGTCCAAGCGGTTGGCCGACGAGCGCCAGGCTTGGGAGCAGCTGACCGCCAAGTTTGAGGCGGGCGAGCCGGTGGAGGCGGAGGTCACGGCCCGGGTCAAGGGCGGCCTCCTGGTGGACTTGGGAGTGCGGGGCTTTGTGCCGGCCTCCCATGTGGACCGCACCTTCGTGGACAACCTCGAGCAGTACGTGGGCCAGCGGCTGCGGTTCCGCATCTTGGAGCTGGACCGCCAGCGCAAGAACGTGGTCCTTTCCCGTAAGGAGCTCCTGGAGGAGGAACTGGCCCGGGCCAAGGAACAGGCCTTCTCCCAGCTGCAGGAAGGGCAAGTGGTCAGTGGGATTGTGCGCCGGTTGACCGATTTCGGTGCCTTTGTAGACATCGGCGGCGGCGTCGAAGGGCTGCTCCACGTGTCCGAAATGGCGTGGAGCCGGGTGCGCCATCCCCAGGACGTGCTGCACGAAGGCCAAGAGATCAATGTCAAAATCCTGGGCATCGACCGGGAGCGGGAGCGCATCTCCTTGAGCCTCAAGGAAACGCTGCCCGACCCGTGGAGCACGGTGGACAGCCGCTACGCGGTGGGCCAGATCGTGGAGGGCGAAGTGACCCGGGTGGTGGACTTTGGGGCCTTCGTTAAGCTGGAGGACGGCATCGAGGGCCTGGTCCATATCTCCCAGCTGGCCGACCGGCGGGTGGAAAACCCCTCGGAGGTCGTCCAGCCCGGCCAGCAGGTTAAGGTCAAGATCGTCAACCTGGACCCGGGCGCCCGCCGCATTGGCCTCAGCATCCGGGCGGCCCTGCCCAAGGAGCCTAAGCCCAAGGAGGAGCCCATCTCCTACTCGGATCCCGGGCCGGAAGGCGTCACCATCGGCGACGTGGTGGAGGGGTTGGGCGAGCTCTTGGAGCGGGCCGGCCGCGCCGAAGACGACCGGGATGACGATCGCGCCTAGACCCCATCGGTTTCCCGCAGCCTTGACCGAGGCCCGTCGCCCACAGCGGCGGGCCTTGTCGCGCGCCCCGCACCGGGACATGACCCCCCCAGCATAGCCGCCCACAGGCAGGGGTACGCTAGCCGGGCAAGGACATGCCAGCCGCCGGAAGGAGGGAACGTCCTTGCCCTTGGGACTGACCGTGCTGCTGGCAGTGGCGGCCCTGGTCTTCTTTGGCGCAGCCCAGCGGGTGCTGGACCGCCTGCGCCTCACCGACGTCCAAGCGCTGATCATCCTCGGCTTGATCATTGCCGGCAGCTTTGTGGACATCCCCGTCAGCCGCGGCCGCGCGGCCGTCTCCGTCAACGTGGGCGGCGCGCTGGTGCCCGCGGCGGTGGCCATCTACCTGCTCATCCGGGCCGGCACCGGGTGGGAGCGCCTGCGGGCTATCCTGGCCGCCGCGGCCACCACCGGCGTGGTGTGGGCCATGGCCCGGTGGACCGACTTTGGCCCCCACGGGGGACGGACGCCTCTCTTGGATCCCCTGTGGATGTTCGCGCTGGTGGGCGGCGTCGTGGCGTACTTGCTGGGCCGTTCCCGCCGGGCTGCCTTTGTGGCCGGCACCCTGGGACTCTTGGGCTTTCAGCTGCTGGAGCTGCTGGCCAGCGCCCCTGCGCCCGGGGAGGCCGCGGCAGCCTTGGGCGGCGGCGGCTTTTTTGACGCGGTGGTGCTGGCCGGCGTGGCGTCGGTGGGCCTGGCGGAGCTGGTGGGGGAAACCCGCGAGCGTCTGCAGGGCGGTCCGGCTTCGGATCGGCCGGAACCTCTGCAGGCCGCCCTGACCAATCCCCAGCCCGGATCCGGCGGCCCTGGCGACGATGCCCCCGGCGGAGGTGGGGAAGATGGGTAGCGGCACGGTCTTGGGCCGCATGGCGCTGGTGGCCTGGCTGCTGGTGCTGGCCTGGGCGCCGCCGGCTGGTGGGGCCCAGGCAGACCAGCAGGCACCGGCCATCCAGTGGGAGCGGGTCTTTGACGACGGCGTCGGCCACCGCAGCGCCGACGGCTATTTCACCTGGCGGGACGAGGCCGGCCAGATCGTCACCTACACCGCCCTGGCACCTGTGCCCGGCGACACGTACATCACCGCGGAGAACCGGCTGTATGAGGTGGTGGCGGTGGACGAGGACAGGACGGTGCGGGCCGTGTTTCGGGAAACGGTGGCGCTGCCCCGGATCATGGCCGCCGCACCCCGCCCACCGCTTTCCGGGGCGATACAGGCCGCAGCTCGGTCCGCCGTCGCCTGGGCGTCCCGCGTCCCGGTCGTGGGCCGCTGGTTGCGGGACTGGCCGGCGGGGCCGGCTCTGGGCGCCCAAGGGCGGGCCGACGACGGCGCGGCAGGACCCATCGGCATTTACCACAGCCACAACGCCGAGTCCTACGTGCCCGATTCCGGGGAGGAGTTCCGGGAGCCCCACGGCGACATCTTGGAAGTGGGGAAAGCCCTCCAGGAAGCGCTGGAGCGGCAAGGCTACCGGGTCATCTGGTCCGACCGCAGCCACTTGCCCCACGACGGGGGCGCCTACCAGCGGTCGCGGGCCACCGTGCGGGAGCTGCTGGAGCAAGGAGCGGTGGCCCTCATCGATGTGCATCGGGACGCGATCCCCGCGGAGCAGTACCGGGACGTGGTGGCCGGTGAGCAGCTGACCAAGGTGCGCCTGGTGGTGGGCCGCCAAAACCCCAACCGCGAGGCCAACCTGGAGCTGGCCAAGCGCATCAAGGCCGTGGCCGACGAGCGCTATCCCGGCTTGGTCAAAGGGATTTTCCACGCCCGGGGCAACTACAATCAGGACGTGGGCCCCCGCACCATCCTCATGGAGTTCGGCACCCACGAGACGAGCCTGGAGGAGGCCGTCAAGGCCGCCCAGCTCATGGCCGAGGTGTATCCTGCCGCGGCGGGTCTGGCGCCGGGCACCGGCGAGGCCGCGAGCCGTCAGATCGGAGGAGCCGGCTGGCGCACGACCCTCTGGGTGCTGCTCATCGCCGGAGGGGCGGTCTTTGGCTACCTCTGGATCAACGAGGGCAGCCCTCAGGCGGCGTGGGCCCGGATCAGGGACTTTCTGCGCCGGGAGGCGGGGCGGGCCGGGGGCGGCCCTTCCCCGGGCGATGGCGAGGGGGCTTAGCGTCACACCGACAGGGGGACCGGACGCGTGGACGTGGTGGCGCCGGTGGCAGTGGGCACGGCGGCGGGCACCTTCGCCCGCCTGCTGCTGTTGCGCCGGGACTACCGGCAATTTCCCAGCTATCCGCAAGGGTATACCATCCATCTGTCTCTAGGCTTCATCGCCTCCGCGCTGGGCGCCATCGCCCCGCCGGCCATTGCCACCGGCGACCTGGCGGCCGCGTCCTTTCTGGCCCTGGCCGCCACCCAGTTTCGGGAAGTGCGCGCCGTGGAGCGAGAATCCCTGCTGAATATGGAAAACACCGAGTTGGTGCCCCGGGGCACCGCGTACATCGAAGGCATCGCCCGCGTCTTTGAGGCCCGCAATTATCTGGCCATGCTGACGGCCTTGCTGGCCAGCCTCGCGGGCGTCCTGGGCGCAGCCTTCGGCGTCGGCGTGTCCGCCGGCGCGGCCGCGGCCACGGGCCTGGTGGCCATCCTGCTCCTGCAAGGCCTCATGTCGGGCCAGCGCATCGGCGACATCGCTCGCGTCGAACCCGCCCGCGTCGAATTCGAAGGGCCCCTATTGACGGTGGCGGGCGTCCAAATCATGAACGTGGGGCTGGAGGAGTCCCGCCGCCGCTACATGGAGGAGGGGCTCGCGGTCATCATCCGGCCCAAGGACGCCAACGCGCGGGCCACCCTGGCCAACCTGGGGCAGCGCCAGGCCATCACCCACGAAGTGGCCATGCTGCTGGGCGTCAAGATCGAAGTGGATGAGCCCGAGTTCACGCCCATCGCCCGCCAAAATCCCGCCACCGGCGAGGTGGTCCTGGCCATCGTGCCCCTGCTCAAGAATGAGCAGGCCCTCGTGCGGGCGGTGGAATACGTGCCGGTCCTGGAGGGCACCGTGCGCAAGCCCGTGGCTTCGGGGCTCTGGCCCCCGGATCTGGCCGCGCTGAAAGGCGTGGACGGGCGGTGAGCGGCGCCGAGGGCCGCATCGTGGCCGTCGTCACCTGCAGCCGAGAGGTGGCGGGCGGCGGCGTACCCGTCTTTTTTGCCCACACCGAGCAGGAGCGGGAGCAGGTGGCCCGCCTGCTGGCGAAGATCTTGCGGGGCACCATCCACGACTTGCAAAACGGCGCCTACGTCATCGTGCGGCACTGAAACCCTTCTCCCGGGGCGGTGGTGGGCCCATGCCGCCCGGCGAACCCGTGCGGGTGGTCTACACATGTTACGGCGGCACCCACTCCTCACCCGTGGCCGCCGCCATCCACCTGGGGCGCCTGCCCCGCCGCCGCGTGCCCTCCGCGGCGCAGCTATTGGCCACCCCCTGGTTTGACCAAGTGGATGGGAAGGCCCGCGGCCGGCTCATGTTGGCGGGCATCGACCGGCGGGGCAACCCCGTCTACGTTTTGGGGCGGGGCAGCCTTTCTCTGGCGGTGGTGCGCAACACAGTACAAAGCACCTTGGCCATGGCCGGCCAGGCCCATCTGCCTGTGCTCTTGGTGGACACCCTGGCTTGCGTCAGCGGGCTCATGCGGGTGGGCGGGTTTCTTAGCCGCGGCCTGGGCCTCATCGCCTTGGGCCGGCCCCTGGTGATCCTAGGGACGCGGCGGGTGTACCCGCGCCTAGTGCGGCTGGTGGAGCAAGTGGAAGCCCTCTTGGCCCGGCCCCCCGACGCCCGCTAAATTGCCGCGGGCATGCTTGCGCAGGCCGCGGCGGAGGTGATATAAAGGTTTACGGGTACAGGGATGAGGAGTCGCATGTGAAGCCGTTGCCTGTTGTCGCGGTGGTAGGACGCCCCAACGTG